>Ga0115001_10001099_pt1 | contig 20723 bp, 10 predicted proteins | sample ArcticOcean_MG_C_12_FD_89869 | JGI IMG/M metagenome (GOLD analysis project Ga0115001, IMG submission 89869) | Marine microbial communities from western Arctic Ocean - ArcticOcean_MG_CB8_130 | ecosystem: Environmental > Aquatic > Marine > Oceanic | place: Arctic Ocean: Canada Basin | collected... | reverse complement strand
ATAATAATAATAATAATAATAATAATAATAATAATAATAATAATAATAATGCAGACAAAAGAGAAGCAACGACGACGACAGCTACTTCTTCAATAATAATAGAAAGAGAAAAAGAGAGCACACGCAAAATTTTAAAGCCGATGGAAAAAAGTTCCGCGTCGCAACAACCAGAATTGATTGGATATGCTTTGAAAAATGCGCCAATAATTGATCAAACGATTCAATCATGTCTCATCAGCGCTTTACCGTCGAGATTTAGGAGATCTGCGTGGACGTTGAAATATTCTTCAAAACGAGACGGTATTTCTTTGCATTCTCTTTATCGCGCGGTGAGACAATCGCCCGCGACTGTTTTAGCCGTGAGAGATACGAATGGGTTTTGTTTCGGTGCTTTTAGTACGGAAGTATGGTCCACGCAAAACGCGAATCGTTATTTCGGTACTGGCGAGTCGTTCGTGTATTCTATAGAGAAAGATGGAGATAATACTGTCACCGCGTTTACTTGGTCGGGGAAAAATGATTACTTTCAAATTGCTAAATCAGAAAGCTTGGGCGTTGGCGGTGGGAGTAATTATGCGTTATGGATCGATGAAGATTTCACCAGAGGTATTAGCGGGAGTTATTGCGAAACCTATGAATCGGAATGCATAGCTAGCGCTGAAGAATTTGAAGTCTTGAACGTTGAGATTTATGAGATTTCTTGATATGAGTGAGTATGTACGCGTACACTGTGATGTGTAGATTATAATTATTGTTGTATTATGACATTGTATTTATTATATAATGTATATATATATATATATATATATATGTGTAATTGAACCTTTCGCCTGTAAGTCCACGTCTAATTTTAAGCCACGCCTGCAAAGCCTTCTGCGTCGATCGTCAACGCTAACTCTTTCCCGCCGGTTTGCACAATTTTCCCCTTTTTCATGATATGCACGACATCTGGTTCAATCAAATCCAACAAACGCTGATAATGCGTAATTAACAACAAACCTTTCTCATCAGATTTCAACCCATTAACGGCCTGCGAGACGTCTCTCAAAGCGTCGACGTCTAGACCGGAATCGATTTCGTCCAAAATAGACATCTCGGATTCGAGAACGGCCAATTGCAAGATCTCGTTTCGTTTCTTCTCCCCCCCTGAAAAGCCTTCATTGACGTTTCTGGTCATAAAACTCGGATCCATGTTCAACTTATCGAGCTTCGGGGACAAAAACCCATAAAACTCTAACGGATCGAGCTCTTCCTCGCCCTTGAACTTTCTTCGTTCGTTACACATCATTCTCAAAAAGTCCGTGTTTGATACTCCCGGGACCTCGACTGGCGATTGGAAGCTCAAAAACAACCCAGCTCTTGCCCTGTCCTCTGGCTCCATTTCGAACAAATTCTGACCTTTATAATAAGCTTCGCCAGAGGTAACTTCGTACGCCGGATGTCCGACTAAAACCTTCGTCAAAGTCGATTTCCCGCTCCCATTTTTCCCCATGATCGCATGCGTCTCGCCCTCTTTGATTATTAAATCGACTCCTTTCAAGATCTCCTCTCCAGTTTCGGCGACTTTCGCTCTTAAGTTCTTGACCTCGAGTAAGACGTCGCCTTTCTTGCACTCTGTTCTTTGCGTTCTTCTCTTTCGTGATTGATTATTATTACCGCGCTTTATCGTCTGCGTCAAGCTTTGGCGGCTACTACTTTTGACCATCTCAACTTTCCCTACTAGACGAAGACTCGTCGCAGTCGTCGTTGAGCCAAACATCGTGTTTTTGATCCAGCCACGACTCTTCTGCTGCTGCGAAAAGTAAGAAGAAGAACACGTCTGAGAAGACGCGAAGCGAGCGATGCTTTGAACGTGAGAGGACATTTCGCGATTTATTTCGTTCGTTTACTTAATCTAACGCGTTTATGACCTCGCTTGTTTGCACCGCGTCAATTTTGTTTGGTTTGGATTCCCCAGCAGCAGCACAGTTTTTCTTCTTTTGACGAGTTTAGGATTTTTATTATATTCTTTTCAATAATTCTTATAAAAAAATGGTCGCGAACGATATTAAGAAGGATATGATATACAAATGGTATTTTTTCTAATATAGTAAATCGCTCACGTTAAACGATTGGTGAGAGGGATATTTAAAACGCAAAACTTTTCAAAAACTTCAGAATTCGAGATCTTTTATTTTAGCGAGAGTGATGATGATATAATACCGTAGCTTCTCTTGAATTAGAACCATAACATAGGCGCAATTGCCGATAGGAAACCAACGAGCGCCACCGCTTTAGTATAATAACGCGGCGATCGAGAAGAAGACGACGACGGCAATATCGACGGTGGCGACGGCGGCTGCGGCGGTGCAACCTTACACGTACTTGGGGGACCTTCAAGAGGATTTTGACAAGCAAACTTTGCTTGAAACGCAGTCGCTCCATCAAACATCAACAATTGCGTTGCATTCGCCGCGGATCCAGTCCATGTAGAAATATCTTGATCAAACGTAGCAGCTTTAAAAAACATATATGTCATATCCGTGACTGACGACGTCGTCCAACTTCCAATGAACGGTTGGTTAAACGCAGCAGCATTAGAAAACATACCGTACATAGTCTTGACTGAGGACGTCGTCCAACTTCCAATTGGTTCGTTAAACGCAGCAGCATTAAAAAACATATATGTCATATCCGTGACTGACGACGTCGTCCAATTTTCAATTGGCTGGTTAAACGCAGCAGCGTTAGCAAACATACTAGTCATAGTCGTGACTGAGGACGTATCCCAAGATGAAATATTACCGTTGAACAAAGTCCTATCTTTGAAAGCTTGAACCATACTCTTAACCAAACTCGTATTCCAGTTTGGCATCGTACCGTAATTATTTGCTAGGGACCCGTACCCCGTGTTCGCTACCCCCACCGATGCCCCCCAACTAGTGCATTCACCGGTCACATCGGCCCCAGCTTCCTGTAAACAGTCAGTAACAAGCGCCTTAAACTGAGCAGAAGTAGTGTTCGAAGGAATCGGATTTACCGCCGCTTCTGCTTCAAGGAAGCAGCGAGTCCGATCAGTAGAACCCGCGATGGCGATTATTGAAGAGATCCCAATCACTCGAGTAAACGAGCGCGAAAAAGAAGAAAACTTACTCTTATTAGAAGTAATGCTCATCGTCTTTCTTTTCTTCCTCTCATCGTTCGAGCGTGATAATTTCATCATCATCGCGCTCTTTCTGTTCGTTCGTACCGTTTATGCTTTCTTTCTTCTATTTATTACTACTAGCGCTAGTAAAATAAGTATTATTTTGTGTACTCGCGCGGAACATTCTTGTAGATGTCGAAAAATGTCGATATTTAGGGTTTCATACAAGAAAATAGCAGAAGCAACAAATTCCGTCCGCGCTTTCAACCGATTCTCTCGTTCAGCTTTCGAAGCGAGAAACCGCTCGTTTTGTCGAAAAAGAACCCATCAGCAATAAAACGTGTTCACATCGTTCAGAGTAAAAGAGGAGAATGCCGCGGACTACTTTCTTGCAACAACGACTGCGAAGACAACGAATACTCACGGGACCGAAAGTTTCCATCATCGCCGCAAAAAGTACTCGAACCGCTCATCGGAAACTTACGCGTAGGAGGAAGATCTTAATCACGGAAATCCTCCCTGTTTTGCTCTCGTTCACTGCGCAGGCGAAAGCGCGAGTAGTTAAAGAAGAGTTACTGGATTCGAGAACGATCGTGACTCGAGCGATGCAGAAGTTCGAGAGGAATTTATGCGAAGAAGCCGTGCTAGATTTCGATGGATTGATCGAGAGACAACCTGGGGCGAAACCGTATCTGTGGCAACGAGGGATCGCTTTGTTCTACGCCGAGGAGTTCAAAGAAGCGGAGAAGCAATTTCGGATGGACGCGAGAGTGAACGCGAACGATACAGAAGAAGCCGCTTGGGCGTTTTTGTCGCAGATGATGATCGAGAAGAAGGACGATGATAGGGACGCTAGCGCGAAAGTAGCGAGAGCGAACTTCGTTGAATTGCGCGGGGAAGACTCGAGAAAGGTCATGAAGGAAGTTCTCGAGTTGTATAGGACGGGGAGCGAAGATGCGAGAGAAAATTTGGTCGCGTTATCGAAGAAGCCCGCCGTGAGCACGCTCGATGCGAGTGACGCTTTCTATAGCGCTTTGTACTTAGGATTATATAGCGAAGCCGTTTTAGGGGATAGAAGAGAGGCGAAGTATTGGATGAAGAAAGCGTCTGGGTCGCCGTATGGCGTAAGGGCGACTGGTGATTTTATGACATCCGTCGCGAAAGTTCATTTGTTGAGGCGCGGATGGACTGATGAGGATGATTTTAGCACCAAAAACAACACGAAACAGACGCCTTCGAACGTTGAAGTCGTGAGTACGCACGCATTCGACCAGCGTATAAGAAATAAGGAAAATTTTCCGTTTCCCGAATCGAAGACAATGATGATGTTAATTGTATAAATACTGTATATTAAATCTATTCTGTTTCGCTCGATAAGAGTTGTAATATCGTGGTCACGATTGTTTCGGATTTTGCATTTTCTTCCACGTCTGGGTTTTCGATTTTCTCCCTTAGTAAGCCGTCCAAGGCAACGCGAATTTCTTTCAATAATACTCCAATGCGAGCGTTTGCCTCAAACGTCGCCCAACCATCCATTTTCAACGTTCCAGCCGAATGCTGAACATCAATCTTACCTCCGAAAAGTAAAAGCTGATACGGCGTCACGCTCGTGCAATCGCGCATGTATATACTATTTGTTTGAACTCGTTCGTGATAAACTACCCACCGCGTTGGAAACTGCTTCGCTTTCGCGTTTATGGACGATGGATGAATTTGAATCAACGACTCTTTTCCATCCTCGGCTAAATATTTTAGCTTTGGCGGTGGTTGGTTCGAACCGGCGACGATATTTGAATTACGCCTATTGTTGTTGTTTTGCTGCGACAATTGCGACTCGACTCTTGCAACGTTCGGATATAACCCAGCAACTAAACAAGCTTTCAGTAAACGATGGTTCTTTGCGTGGCGATTCGCCGCCTCCCAAGCAGGCGGCCGTTTTTCTTCGGCATCTACATCATCTACATCTTTCTCGTCATCATCGTTAGTTCGTTCTTCTTCTCGCGAAATCTCCACCACCAGCGGAGTTGGAATAATAATAGTAGAAACTGCGCCGCGCGGTTTCGGAATACCGCTCTTATTTTCCATAAGAATTACCTTCTTCGGCGGCGGTTGCAGCTGCTGTTTTTTCGGCACAACCTTGCTGGATTTCCTCGTTGATGCTTTCGTGCTGCCGCTTTCGTTTAAAAATCCAGCCTCTCTGAGAAGTTTAACAAACTGCGTGCGCTGTTCGGCTATTCCGTATAAACTTTTCATGCTTAAAAAGTTATCCCTGCAGAAGTTTTGCTCGAACTGTTTTCCGTTATTTTTGGCATCCCGCCAAGCGTTGTAAGCGTTTAATATCGTTAAATGGTCGCTACAATCGTTATCGCTAAATTGCATCTTGGCCGCATCTGCTTCTTCGCGCATCTCCAACGGTGATAAAAATGGGCTTCGCGACCCAAGAACTGCCGCGATTGTGAGCGTTGGATCGAGGCAACCGAGTACAGTTCCGTAGAGCAACATCTTGCCCACGCGCACGTCCACGGGTAAATTTGCCAAGTGCGTGCCAAGAGGCGTCAAGTTATCGCGTTCGTCCAACGCACCTAATCGTTTCAAAGTCTTCACTGCAACATCCACGGCGTTCGATTCAGGCGGTTCAAGAGCTCGCGAAAGAAAACCGGAAATGCCCCCAGTCATTCTCTGTAATTGAATTTGCAAACAAAGTCCCTCTAAAGGTACTCGTTTAATTTCAGCCTCTTGACGATCGCTAAAGATTTCATCGTGATATCTTCTCGAGTATAATCGAAAACACATCCCGGGTTGAACTCTACCTGCACGACCTCGTCGTTGTTTTGCAGATGCGCGAGAAATCCACTGTTCTTTCAAACATAGCATTCGCGTGTTTGGATCGTAGCCATTTTCTTTTACTTTCCCGCTATCAATGACGTATACGACGTCATCTATTGTAATCGATGTCTCGGCAATGTTTGTTGATATTATTATCTTACGCATCTGGTCATTCTTTGGTCGGTCGAAAGCAACCGTAGATTCCGATGTCGCCAACGCGGAGTGTAACGCGATGAGATATTTACCGGCATCAGTCGCCTTGTGCAATATTTTAGAAGCTGCGCACGCCTCGTGTGTTTTTTGAATCTCCGCCAACCCAGGCATGAAGACGAGAATCGCTCCGTTTTGCGGAGTCGTCTGTACGATCTTCTCTAAAAGCTCGACGCATAATTCATAATTTATCTTCTCTTCGTCTAAATTGCGCAAAGCGTGCAAAACGCCTTCGGGATATTGGCCGCTTCTCTTCAAGGTTTCGTGAAATCTCAACTCATTCGGTGACATTTGTATTTGGTCTCTATATTTCATCTTTGGTATACGAATGCAATACTCCGATCCATGTTTCGGTTGATAGCCAGTCATGTTTAGTACATCTTCAAGGAAGTTATCTTGTACTGGATGCGTGAAACCTGGGATTGTCAAAACGCACGCTTTCTTAAAGTATCTCTGAAACGATGCCGCGTCTAACGTCGCTGACATTAAAATGACTTTCAACGTTGGACGATGGGGCAAAATGTCTCTCAACAATACTAGAAGGAAGTCAGAATCTAAACTTCGCTCGTGGACTTCATCGACTATGATATGCGTCGCCTTTGCTAATAGCGGATCTTCAGTTAATCTTCTGAGAAGGACTCCCGTAGTGCAGAACATAATTTTTGTGTCTTTCGACGACTTTGCCTCTAATCTAATTGAATACCCAACCGTTTTTCCTATATTTTCAGAGCGTTCCTGTGCAACGCGTCGAGCGACAGATGTCGCGGAAATTCTCCGTGGTTGCGTACATATTATAGATGTTATAGCCCCGCGCTCTCTTGCGATTTCGTTATCAAGGACGAACTGCGGCAATTGCGTCGTTTTACCACAACCTGTCTCTCCAACGACGACACAAACTTGATTGCGTTCAATTGCTTCGATGAGCATATGCCTCTTTTGCCAAGACGGCAATCGCTCGCGAACTTTCATCATTGGATCATGTTGCGAAAGCTTGCGTTCGAGTTCGATTTTCATTTGCTTCGACGCTTCGACGTTCTTCGGTAGCGTCAAAGATTTCGCTTCTTCAATTTGGATGCGTTCGCCTAAAACTTGCATGTTTTTCAAATCATCCGCATCGCGCTGCGATTGCGTTTGCGCTTCTCTTTTCGCAATTGCTTTTTTTTGTTCAGCGAATTTTACGTCTCGTTCGGCTTGAATTTTCAGACGTTCGGTTTGACTCAACAATTGCTGTGCTAGTTTTGGACGCGGAATCGATGGTTTGTTTTCACTGTTTTTTTCTTCTTCTTCGTCGTCGTCTGAATCGGCTAATAATTCTTCTTCAGAATTCACGCGGTACTTTTCCATTGCGTCTAAAGGTCCGTCTCCGGAGAGCCAATCGATCAAACCGTCTAGCATTGGTTCGCCCAAGCATTCGTCGCTCGTGCTGAATTGAACTAACGCGCGTGTGATCGCTGCTTGTCTTCCAAATGTAAGCGTTGGATGTGTAAAATGCATCCGCGGCGGTTCGAAAGGGTATAATTTTGCCCGTTTAAAATCTAAAGAAAGCGTCGCGTTTGTCGCCGAAGGTTTCTTTTTCCCGAGTGAAACCACTCCTTTCATTTGTATTTCAAACTGCGCAAAATTCACATCATCTATATCTTCTACGTCACATCCTGCAATATCGGCTAACTCTTCTCTTCTAGAATCGAGAAGAATATCTTCAATTTGTTCTTTCGTTGCGTCGTCCAATCCGGATTCAGCGAATGCTTTTTTGGCCCTTTTCAATGCCGATTTCCTAAGCGGTTCGCTCATTGCCGATAACAAATCATCTAAAGCAACGTTCGCCTTTTTTATCTCTTCAATACCTTCTCTTGCGTTCAAGCACGCCATTCGAGCGGTTTTTTTTCCAAATCCTGCAAAAAACAACTCCTTCCAAGCTTCGAAGCGAACACCTAATTTCCCACCATTACCTTGGTCATCATCATCATCATCGTCACCATCGAGACCGTTATCGTCATCGCCATTACCATTACTACCAGTTCTCAAATCATTCGCTGTCGTTCTAAACTGTTCAGGCAATTCCTCTTTCGGACAATTCAAAATCAACCAATCGAGCGCCCTATGTACTCTCCTCTTCCTCTGTTCGTTAAATCCTCGCGATAAATCTCCCGCGCTCGCCCTTAAATGTTCAGTCCTCTGCATCGCATTCACACTCACTCGTTCACTGAACCCTTTCTTCTTCGTAAGTTCATCTAAGCACTTCCTATAAACGTCGTCTTGGTCTACATCCACTCGCATCTCTCGCGCGTTCAAACCAGTCCCATCCTTCGTCCCATTTTTCACGCCATCATCAGCTGAATCTTCTTCTTGTCGTCTTTGTACACTTAAGCTCGAGATAAGTGTCCCGATCATGTCCTGTTGCTTCCCAGTCATAGAAATCCTCTCGTTCGAGCCAGCCGAGCATTCGTTCTGAGCACTCTGCAGACCTCGCGTTTTCTGCGTTTGTTGTCGTTGCGCACTTGTACTACTACTGCTCTGTTCCATGCGCTCTGAGGCTTTCCTGTGCTTCAAATCGAACAGTTTTTGTTTCTCCTTTGACATTTCGTTCTGACCTCGTTGATGGCCGCCGCCACCGAAACGTCGGCCGCCACCACTGTTAGGTCCCATTAATCGTCTCTCTCTCTCTCTCTCGTTTATTAGTGCGCGTTTTATTTGAACGAAGTTTATTGAGAGAGAGAGAGAGAGAGAGAGAGATAAAGAAAGTTTTCGATGTTGTGTGAGTTTAGGGTTTAAGATTTAGGGTTTCAGTGTAAGTTTTTCCCTACTTTTCTTGTTTTTTAAAGTTTATAGATAATAATGAAACGTCGGCCGCCACCACTGTTAGGTCCCATTAAATCGTCTCTCTCTCTCTCGTTTACTGCGCGTTTTATTTGAACGAAGTACATTGAGAGAGAGAGAAAAGAAAGTTTTCGATGTTGTGTGAGTTTAGGGTTTGAGGTTTAGGGTTTCATTGTAAGTTTTTCCCTACTTTTCTCTTGTCTTTTGAAGTTTATGATAATCATTTAATGACACATTTTATACGCGCGGCGAAAAGAATATAATCTCATCAACAACGAAAGAGTCAGAGAGAGAACGAGATAGTTGGTTAAGTAATCGTACGCATTGGAAAGAAATAAAGAAACCGTTCTCTCTACGTCTCTCGTCAAATACTTAACGATAGAGGAAACGACGAAATCAAATTCAAGTAAGTTTTTGCCGGGGAAACATTACGCATCGTAGTGGTTTTATTTATCATAGCAGAAAAAGATAAACGTACGTTTTAAAGTATGAACCTGGCGCGGTGCGATTTAGGGGTCTCGCAATGTTTCGGATGGTCCGATCGAAACGCGCAAGAAATCGATGGATATCCTGCTTCGGTGTTTGATCGAACGGCGACTGGCTCTGAAGTCACCGAAGAGGATTTCGCGAGAGATATAGATCAAAAGACGTTCGTGGTCACTGGTGCCACTGGGACTCTTGGGAAAGAGTGCGCGAGAGTGTTATATAGGAGGGGCGCAAAGTTAGTTTTTTGTGCGAGAGATTTAGAGAAAGCGAACGAGTTCGTTCGATCGTTGGAGAAGGAGTTTGAATGTCACAGTAGTAGTAGTAGTAGTAGTAGTAGTAGTAGTAGTAGTAGTAGTGGTAGCAGCGATGAATGCGACGGTGAAGAGGATAAGAAGAAGATACGAACGAAACCGGTTACGATTTTGAAATGCGACTTGGCGCAGATTTTATCAGTCAAGAGGTTTTGTAGAGAGTTTCAGAAACTTGCGTTGCCTTTACATGGTATTTTATGTCTAGCCGGCGTCGTCATGAAACCGTTTGAGTTGACCGAGGATGGGGTCGAGTCGCATTTCGCGATTAATCACTTGGCGCATTACGCGATGGTGTCGTTCTTGGCCGATGAGTTGACCAGGACGGCTGCAGTTACTGGGAAAGATGGGAAAATTGTTTTGATTTCTTCAAACGCGCATCATTGGTCGTATAGAGTGAGAAGAGGGACGACGAAGCCATCGAGAGGGATAGATTTCGAAAATTTGAACAGTTCGCATGGATATTCGGCAATTAATAGTTACGGACAATCAAAGTTGTGCCCAATTTTACACGCGTGGAGGATATCGGAAACGATCAACGGAGTTCGCGCGTTTGCAGTGAATCCAGGGCAGTTTGGAGAAGAACTCTCGAAACAGTTTGGTGAGTTTTTTGGCGGTTCGCTCGTGCATTCTTTAGTCGCGCCGTTCACGAAAGTTTCAGTCGATATTGCAGCCGCAACAGTCCTGTACTGTTTAACAAACTCTGGTTTACCGCCAGGGGTGTATTATTCAGAATGTAAACCAACGCGAAGCTCGCTTCCAAGTCGAGATCCTAGATTAGCGACGCAGCTCTGCGAAGAGAGTGACGAAATGATCAGGGATATTTTAGAAAAAAGACAAGAGGATGGCATCCTTTCTTCGCCGAAAGTTCCTCGTTCGCCAGGTGGTATAATGATGACGTCTCCTGCAAAAGTTTTTGCATCGTCGTCATTGGAGTCGCCGAGAGGAGCAGGAGGAGGAGGAAAATAATGTAACAACAACAAACAAAAGGTATGTGTGTGTGTGTGTGTCGTCTCGTCTCGTCTCGTCGTGCTTCTTTTTAAGAGTTCGTTTCGTCTTTTTTTTTCTCTGGCTGATGTATCTAGAAACCGACGCGACTACAAGGATGGTCGGACTTCCTCAAAATTTAGCCTAAAGCAAACTTAGTTAGTGACGACTTGCGACGAGCGAAGATTGCGAACCACGATCTTCGGTCTACTTTTTTGTCTCGCATATTTTCAGATTATCTCTCGTGCGTTTGTGTTATCTGTGTGCTTTAACTAAATAACTATTCCTCTTTTTCTTCTTCTTCTACTGTTTATCTTAGACGCAGCGAAAACGCCAACTATACTAATCGCAAATGTAAAAACATTTAACTCTGGAATATTTAACCAGGCAAAGTCGCCTTCGTTCGACTTCAAAATATCGCCCGCCTCTTTTCGCAAACCTTTCATGTTTTCATCTTCCAATGCCGTTGGCGGCAAAAGTAGACCTATGTACTTTCTTACGTATATATTAGAGTCCTCTAAAGGCGCGAAATCGTACTCGTAAGTTTTTATGCGCACGTACGTCGTATTTTTCATATAATTAGACATCTGCGGATCGAATAACTTCGCGACTTCGGGCGATTTTTGTAAAATGCGTAAGACTAACCAAGAAAACCAACGATAATGATTGTCTTTCCATATGTCATCTCCGCGTAACGCCGCAAACCACATTTGCCAATCTAATCGAGGTTGGTGAGGAGCTAAATAAGACGGCTGCTTCGAAACGTTCCCTGGTTTGTGTTTGAACTCTAATTCGTGCCAAATTAATTCATTAGCGCTGTCAGCGTCTGCGGCTATTTCGATAACAATCTCTCTTCGGGCAACGTCGTTCTTTTTCCCAACGCCGGTCATTCTTCTGAATAAACCATAACTCGACGAAATGCGAGAACGCGATGGAATCAATTGTTGTATAGATTTTGTCGTAGTATCGAGAAATTTGTTATTCATTTGGGAAAGAAAAAACTCTGGTTTCTTCCCAATTTTCTTGCCAAGAGCGTTTTCACCGATTGGGGCGGTCAATACGAGCAAGTAAGCCATAAGTAACAAATCTCGAACTGTTCTAATCAACCAACGCGCCGTTTTCTTTTTCGTATTATTCCCATCCTTCTCACCATCTTTTGTTTTATAAAATACTAACCTATACGCGAAATTCAAAGGAACGGCGATTAATATCAAATACGTTCTTGCGATTGGCACGGCGAAGTCGAGAAATTTAGCAAGTTTCTTGCTCGCATTTTTTTTGTCCCATCGAAGCTTTATAGTTCTCTCCGCGACGATGATGCCATCCTTTTTGATACCATTAGGCGCAAATAAGTTTACCGCACATAACGTTACAAATATCAAAGCGAGATGATTTCCAATCATGGTCAATGAGTGTTGCAGCATTGGCATTGCTTTTGCCTTATTCTTTTCAATCCCTTTCCTGTCAGATTTTTTATCTTCACTATTGCGTGGTTTCTCTAGTTTTCTTTCTCCAGCGATTGCGCTCGAAACGGCTAAAACGATCGTCAAGTAGTTAAAAAAAGCATAATTTCCAGTCAAGATGATCCCGATTTGAAATAACACTTGACATAAACAAGTAAACCGGCGAAAAGATTTCGTCGGCGCCAGAATAGTAAACGCCAGCGGTCCTTCGACTATGTAAGTAATCGCGACGCCGATCTTCTTCGCGTTTGAACTCAACGCTCTTGCGACATATTTCGAAAGCGGCGCAGGCAAAGGCTGCGTAGCAAAATGGTAATCCAACGCAGTCATCTTCAACCAAGTAGGACAATCTGATAATATCTTCACAGCACCGGACATTAACATCAATTTGAACAAAATCGCTCGCGGTATCCACGCATACAACGAATCTTCCTCTCGCGTCAAATCGGAAGAAGACGCGAACAGTACGCTCCCAACGATGCACGCAATCCCACATTCGATCAACAAAAAATCCCACTGAAACGACAAGAACGCATCGCCTACGTCGATCATGCTCCCATACACAATCACGAGCACTGAAAAGACTACGACGTCCGTAATAAAACTATTCCGTCTGCTGCCCTTGGTGCCGTCAGTTATTTTCATCACGAACGCTCCAAAGGACACAAGAGTGCTTAAAACTAGCGCCGATTTCATGAACGCACTAAATCGTACTCCGAACATTTGACTAAACCAACATATATTAAACCCGTACAATTTTATGAACTCTCTCACGTTTGCTAATTCGCTGATCGAATGATTCCTCTTCCCATCCAGCGCGCGCTCGAGTTCGTTCATTGGGAGAATTCCATTCATTCCATATAGGCCATCGAATTGTCCTTCAGAGAGCAAGGACGCGAACGCCAAGAAGAAACATAATAAACATCCCGATTCGAACGCGAGCTTTGTCGTCGCAGCCGATGCTTTCATTTTTTTATTTATCAGTCGCACTGTGTAGTATGTAAGCACTCTCTCCTCGCTCGTTTTATTGAAATGCTGCGTCAGAATTTTTACGCGTAAATACCTACGAGTACGAGTTAGGTAATTAGTTTTCATCGATAGTGAAAGTATGACCTAATACTGCCAAACGATTTAAGGACTGCCAATGAAAACAAACGCAAAAGATGCGAACGAACGAGAATGACGGGAAAAAAACGCATCTTCTTCGTCGGAACCTGTTACTTCTCACTCGCGTTCATTTGCTTCGTTTTTAGCTCGATTTTTCCAAATCCAACGAATGCATCAGAGAAGACCGTTATTGAAGCTATTAAATGCACGAGAGCGACTGCGAAAGGAAGGCGCGAATCTAACGAAGACTTTGCGGTGTGCGATGAGTTGTATGATGATCTGCTCGGGACGTTCGTCGCACTCGGTGCAGTTTTCGATGGTCACGATGGCGGGACAGTCGCTAAGAAAGCGCAGGAATCGATTTCGGAAGTTCTTCAGAAAAATCTTAATAAAAGAGAGAGCAGAGAGAATAGTCATGAGTTCGCGTCGACGCAGAAAAGGTACGAGGACGCGATTAGGATTTCGTTGAGAGACGTGCACGAGGGGTTGTATGATGATGATAATCCTGAGAGGCTTAGCGGAGGTTCGACCGCGCTCGTGACGGTAGTATCGGAAGAGTCCGTTTCTATCGGATGGCTGGGCGATAGCAGGGCGTATTTATGCGACGATAGGAACGAAGCGAAAGCGGTTACGAGTGATCATTCAGTGAAAAATAGGAAAGATGAGGTTGAAAGGGTGAGAAAAGAAGGGGGTGTTGTAACCAAGTTTAGAGCGGAGGGATTACTTATCACGCGCGCGCTAGGCGATTGGAGTTCGAAAGGAGTCGGAGGCGCCGAAGCTGAAACGACGTCGATTAGTTTAACTAAAATAGACGAGTTTTGGGACGGTGACGATGACGATGATGATGATGTGGCACCGGCGAGAAAGCACAACATTAGTAGTAGTAGTAGTAGTAGTAGTAGTAGTAGTAGTAGTAGTAGCAGAAAAGTTAGAGGAGTTCTTCTATTATCGGACGGATTCGTGGAAGTATCTGAAAGCAACAGTGAATTCATGAATGAGCTTTGTGAGATTATGTTCGGAAATAACATTTCAAACGCTATTGTGAGAAGACGCGTAAAGAGAAGGCGATTTGATTTAGAAGCGACGATAATCCCAATAGTTGGCGCTGAAATCGAATTTCCACAAGATGAAAAAATCCTGCCAGTTGAAGCTTGGGCAAACATCCAAAGTTATAGTGAAGATAATAATATGAATCGAAAAGCTAGATTAGCGTGCGAAATGGCAATTGCGATGGGATCTTCAGACAATGTCGCCATAACTGCCATCAACTTACAGACGGTAAATGATGACTATGTTGAGGAGAATGAAGACGAAGAAGAACAGGGTGACGATGACAACGATATCATCTTTCTCGATCCAAAACCAGGAGCCGTGCTCGCAGATACGTTTAGATTGAATGATATCGTTGCTCTATCATTAGGACCAGTGAAGAACGGATTAGGGGATCAAATCCGGGCGGCCGCGCAGCATTCTTTAGATGAAGGCGAAGAAAATCCATCTTATTCAGATTCAATTGAGATTTCTTCTTGGAATGTTGATGTCTATCGCGGTAGCGCGTTCAGCATAGATGATATCGATGCCGCTTATTTTTCATCCGCCTTAGCAGCGCTACCTGAATTTTTAGATGAGAGTGCGGAAAATCAGCAAAGTCAAATCAAATTTAACGATGCAGATATAGTCTTTGCAATGCTCATGCTTGCGCCTACTAATACTGAAACGGACATGATTGGAGGCGGAAAAGATGATAAACGACAGGTTGCAAAAATTGAAATGACGACGAATTGGTGGTGGCAACCTCTATGGAAACGCGCGAAGAACGCAATATCGTCTACTCGGCAACATCTTCCACACTTATTACGCAACGATGATTCAGAAAGAAAGAGAATTTTCGCGAAAGGCCATTTTGGAGAGGTTTGGAGAGCAACCGCGTTCGATGTCGGATCGCTCACTCCCCAATGTCGTACAAAACGTGGTGTCCAAGCGAACGAAACAACTTCTTCTTCTTCTTCTTCTTCTTCTTCGTTCGTTATGAAACGTATCTTTGTCGAGCGAGGAGACGATGTTCGTCTATCGGGAAGAAGAGAAATTTATTTCGGCAATAAATTCTGCGACGAAACAAATAACGTCGCTCGTTTTCACCGAGCGTTTGAGACAGTGACTGTGAAAGCAGAACGAGAATTATGGTTAGCATTTCGAGATGAAGGGATTTCGCTCGATCGTTTAATCTACGAAGATAAAGGTGGAGGTTTTGAACAACCGTCGGAGTGGTGGATCGAACAGCGCAAAATCACTGCGCACGCGCAACACTATCCGACGGATTCTTTGCGAGAGATTTTGCGCGAAATCGCGCGCGGTGTTGCAAAAGTGCATGACTTAAACGTTGCACATCGTGATATCAAGCCGGCGAACGTTTTTGTTAGTTTTGGAAATGATGGAACCGCTGATGTGCGAATAGGCGATTTCGGTTCTGCGGTCGACGAGGAATCGTTCCATTCTTTGTATGGCCCACGTGGACCAAATCATGATCAAGAAACTCCAGATTTTGCCCCGCCAGAATCTCTTTTTCGCGCAAAGCAGCCGGAGAATAATGACTCGGAACAAAATCAGAGGAAAATAACAACATCTTTGTTTGATATTTCTAAATACAAAAGTTATGATGCCTGGTCGCTCGGTATTTTATACCTCGAAGTCTTAGCTCTAGGAACTTCGCGCGTATGGGATGATGGTTTTGTGAACGATGCAGGCAAGCGAGAGCGATTGCATCGCGATGAGTCCTTACGCGATATGAGTCCTGAAACGCGTTTGGCATATACTCGAATAAGGGCGATGTTATCGCTCTGCATTGCTCCATCTTACGCAAATTTTGGCGACGGCAGTAGAAGAAGTAGCAGTAGTAGCGGCGTTTATTCAGGCGCATGTCTTGAAGAGAATCTCATGCAAAGAATCAAATTGAGGGATCCCTTAAATCTTGGATTACCGAACGAATGGGCGCTTCGTTTGATTCGAAGGCTGTTACGATGGAATCCTGATAAGCGCTTGCTAGTTTCGCGAGTAGAGAAACATGCGTTTTTTAAGGAAAAAATCGACAACATCACCGGTGATAAATTTTTCGCAAACGAAGGCTGGACCTGTTCCGAAGACGCATCTGGTTTCGTCTTCGAGTTTATAGACGAATGCGAAGAGGAGTGTAATGCAACTTGCGCCTAAAAAGGATTTTACTGGTACAAATGTATAAATATAATATTAATTTAACAACTTTCAGGGTTACTCGACTTCATTAGAACTATCGTGACATACTTCGCCCTATACCTATGCGTCGTGCCAATTACGCTTAAGCCTTGCTTAGCTTTACTCTGATCTACGTACGCGTGATTTAATACTACGTGCTGAGGTCTTGGCAACAAATTCGGCGCGAACGGAATCGGCGGCATATTCAAAAGCGTCAGCTTCAACTGCGGCGGTACCGCCGGCGGTTCTTTACTAAAATCCTCCCCATGAAACAAATAATCGTCGTAGCTCTCCTTCGGACTCGAAGGTTGCGCAAAATGGTCTAAGTTATCTAAAATCTCCGGCACGTACTCCTGCACCTCCAGCACGTTATTCACGTTCCCCAGCTCGTCATACATCGCGGGTTGATCAGGCGCGTACTTCCACTCCCCATCTACAATAAACTTATACTGATACACGCCCGGCGGGAAACTCTTAATGACCGAAAACTCTCTATTCCCGCTCCTATGCAACTGCGTGCGCGTCTGCCACCCATCGAACGAGCCTTCGACTTCGACGACCGACCCTCCTTGCGTCCCTACGAACAAAGAATCAAAACCGTCATAAAAATGAGTCTCTCGCGTGTCGACGCGGAAGATTACGTTCGCGCGCGAGAAAAAAAAAACTTCCGCACGCGCGTTATTCGCGTCCAAAAACAATCCCACCCTCTCCCTACTGGATCGTTTCATTCTCGAGTTCTCGCTCGCTCCAACGGCTTCTCGCCTTGGTCCATTCCGCTCCGCGATAAAAAACAAACACTGAATGCGTACTAAACACAAAACTACGCCGCGCGGCGCTCGCATGCACACCTAGCACTCCTCAATCGATCCTATTCCGAGTTCCTACATCGTAAACACACGCGCTTTGCTTGCTTGCTTGCTCAGAAAAAAAAAACCGCTCGCGAAAGATTCCGAACGTACACGTAATCGCCTGTGGCACCAAAGCCGGTTCCAGGCACTCTAAATCCTTACTCGTTTGATACTCGCTCATCTGCCCAGGGATCGGGAACGACTGCGTCACTGGCCCGAACTCGTTCACTCGCGAAAACGAGCGCGGATCGGACTTCTGCGATGACTGCGATCCTTGCTCTGCGTCGTCGTCGTCCTTGAACGGTCTCCCGTTTTGGTTTCCCATTTTTATTGGTTTTACGAGTATAGTATTCCGGCTGCTAATTAATAAACTATGTTACTTTCTCTCTCGATCTCTCGCTCTCGCGCGCGATCTCTGCCGATACGATTACGAAGACGATACTTTTCTTTCACGGTACGAGCGAAGAGTCTTCTCGGCTGCTCGCTGAAACTCGTTTTTCGCAGGGAACCAGTTGCGCTGATCGATGTGCGCGCGGATTGGAAAAACGAAATTATTGGGAAAACTCAAAACCGCTTATTTATTGGTATTAATTGTCCGTCGTTCGAATCCCATCAGGGGCGTTCTTAGGAGTTTCTCGGTTCTTTTTGTTCATTCGATCTTTACATATAATTCAAAACTTTGTGCTTTAAGAGAAAGCTTTCGTTAGAATCGGTCGTATTTGCTCTCAGTACAGTGGTGTGATAAAAAACGTACTCTCAGTAGTACTCTTGTTAGTAGTACTCGTGAGTAGGTAAGTTCCTCGTCGTCATCGGTTTCAACGAAAAGTCTGAAAGTCTTCAAGTTTTCTTTACGCGAGCAAAAGTTCTTCTTTCATCTCGAGTGAAGTCGCGACGCGCGTGGAAGCTCTCGTTCAGTATCGCGGTAGTATTTACGCATCGCGCACTGCTCTTATCAGTACACTCTCTCTCTCTCTGTGTTCTTTCTCTTGACTCTGTGCTGAACAGAGAGTGATACTGAAAGACGTTACGCGCCGTGGACGGATTGGAAAAACGAACGACGACATCGGAAAGGTTTCTTTGAAAGGACTAAAAGGAATAAAAGCGCGCGAAAACGAACGAATAAATGTTTTGTAAACGAACGATTAAGGCCATAGGCGACAGCGCAACGAGCAATGCGCAGATCTGTTCTGTTGCTCGCGCTTCATCTTTGTTCGAAAAGAGTGTTAGCTGCGATGCCGATGCCGATAGCGCATATCGAGGAAGTTTCCAAGATGGGAAGTTTCCAATGACGAAGACGAATCTGAACGTCGATTTCTTAGTACGGCAAAGGAAACGAAGGAACCTATGGAACGGGAACGGGAAGAGACGAGAGAGTCAGATCGTGAAGGAATCTTTGAGGATGAAGAGGATCATCGGTGTGAGTAGGAGTAGCAGTAGCAGTAGTAGGAGTAGTAATATTCAGTTTTCGACGCGAAGCGAAGGCGACGATGGTAGGAGTAAGAACGAGAGCAATACTGCGACGTCGAAAGATGATGATAAAGAAAAAGAAGCAGAAAAAGCAAGGAAGTTTCTATTAGAAGAAGAAGAAGAAGAAGAAGAAGATCCAAACAATCCCATGAAACCGAAAGGACCAATAGGACAAGCCGTGGATTTCATGAGCGCGATTGCGTTGATGTGCGCCACGGCCGTCGCGGCCGTCGTAGGAGCTTCGTATTACATGCAAACGACTAAAGAGCTCGAGAAAACCGTCGAGGAGAAGGATTTTGGACAGGTTCTGAACAACGTTCCATTCGTGAATGAGTTTAGTAAGAATTTGTTAATGTTTAGAAAGTTTATTGATGAGAAATCGAGTCCTTATTTAGATCCAATCAGCGATAAGTTATTGCCCGATCATCCTTCGGACGCGCAGTATATACCGCATACTTTGGTTCTAGATTTGGACGATACCTTAATAAACTCGAATTGGAATCGTGAACGGGGATGGAGAGTATTTAAACGACCCGGCGTTGATGCGTTCTTAGAGCATCTCGCGCAGTTTTATGAAATGGCCGTTTTCACCGATCAGCTCGAAACGTACGGCAATCCAATTGTGGAACGCTTGGACCCAAAACGATACGTCTCGTATCGCTTATTTCGTGAATCCGCGCAATACAAACACGGTGAATACGTCAGAGATCTCTCAAAACTGAACCGAGACATGAACAGAGTGATTTATTTAAGCTCAAAGCCGAAGTCTGCGGAGATGAACCCAGAAAACGTTATCCCTATTCAACCGTGGAGATACGAAGACGGCTCTACCGATACCGCGCTCTTGGACTTGATGCCGTTCCTCGAATCTATCGTAAGACTCGGCGTCGCCGACGTTCGCGCCGTCCTAGTCTCGTACAAAGAAGAGATGTCCAGAACCGGTAAAGATATACCGCAGATTTTCCGCGAACGGCAACAAAAGTTTCAAAAGAATCGCTTGGAGAAGCAGAAGCAATTAACGCCAATGTCTCGTTCGGCGAAGAAAATCGAACGTTGGTAATATTTATACATCGATACACACAGAGTCAATTAGCCATATCTAAAATCTCCCTTCTTTCGCTGCCATTCGCGAGTTCATTCGCTTTGAATATTTTACACTTACCAGCATAGACACGAGAAATATTGTATTCGCTCTAAAAAAGTACATTTCATAAAATGGGCAAAAAACGAACACTTCGAAACGCGTCGTCACAAAACAATCGCGAAAAGCGCGCGCTTGAAAGTCTTTCTTGAAAAAGCGTTCACAGAATCGGCTTCGAGAGCGATCAAATAACGCGCGAAATCATCCGTTTAACCAGAATTAACGGAAGAATCGCGCGGAATAACTTCGCATCGATCGATCGCGGCTTGAACAAAAAATGGCCAAACTCCCTCTGTTCACCGCGAAAGTGAACTATCAAAAAGCATTGAATCAAATGAAACGGGATCCACAAAAGGCTACTTTGTACATATTAGCAATCGCGCCTTTGATGGTATTATTCGCGATCGTCTTAGCCGCGCTCGCGGTACTCTCGATCCCGGTTGGGATTCTCGCGAGCTATGTCCTGAAATCCATGAACTTGAGAGATTTCGAGGAACCGATCGATCCTGATGGGGAACTGACGTATGAGGAGAGGTATCCACAAATAGCGCCGGGGAAGACGTCGAGCGGGTTCGCTGAAGTTCCAAAGTATAAGAAGTTTGTGGATCCACTTCCAAAGTCTGACGCGTTCGATGTTATTGATAAGATTATGTCCGAGCGAGTTATGATCATCGATGGCGCGATGGGTACTTCCGTGCAGGCGTATAAGTT
>Ga0115001_10001096_pt1 | contig 20735 bp, 14 predicted proteins | sample ArcticOcean_MG_C_12_FD_89869 | JGI IMG/M metagenome (GOLD analysis project Ga0115001, IMG submission 89869) | Marine microbial communities from western Arctic Ocean - ArcticOcean_MG_CB8_130 | ecosystem: Environmental > Aquatic > Marine > Oceanic | place: Arctic Ocean: Canada Basin | collected... | reverse complement strand
CCTGGTTGAGCCGCGGGTGGAGGTAGGCGCCGCCGGCCGTGCGCGTAATCCAGTTGAGCCCGCGCGCCGCCACGACCGTCGGCGCCGGCCGGTCGAGCGAGAAGCAGTGGTCGCCCCAGCCGGCCTTGACGTAGGTGATCTTGCCTCTGGCGTCCTTGCTGCTCGACACCCAGTGCTTGGAGTTGCGGATGTAGGTGCCGCGCGGCTTGGCGATGACGCTGCGCGCCGAGCGGACGTTGGCCTTGGAGCGGCGGCGCATGAGCGCAGCAACCAGTTCGGGCGGGCCGGCGATCACGCGGTTGCGCGTCTGCGGCACGCCGAGCTCGGCAAAGTCGAGCGCGGCCCACTCGACCTTGCCGGGGTGGCGCCGCTTGACCGCCTCGAGCAGCGCGACGACATGCTTGCTGATGACTTGTTCGAGTGACCAGCTCGTGGCGCCCGAGGCGAGCGCCGTCTCGACGCTCCACGTGACGAGGTTCTTGGCCTCGTCGCTGTCGCCCGGCTTGCGGTTGGTGGCGTTGAGCGGCGAGAACTTCTGGCACGGCGGCGAGAAGTGCGTGTGGAACGGGCGACCGTCGGTGGGGAAGGGCCACTCGGCGCGCGGCAGCGGCAGGTCGGCGAGCCGGTGCTCGGCGCGCGGGTGGTTGACGGCGTGCGTCCTGAGCGCGAGTGGGTCGTTGTCGCACACCCACACCACCTCGCACCCCGCCTGCCGCGCTCCCTCCGAGAAGCCGCCCGCGCCGGCGAACCAGTCGTACACCTCGAGTCGGTCGCCGGGGGCGGCGTGGCGTGCGGTGACGCGCGCAATGCCGAGCGACTGGAACAGCGACGGCTGTCGCATTCTTTTGGCTCGCGCGCACTCACACCCGCACACCTTACCACCCAACCAACACGTCGTGCGGCCTAGCGGCGACCGCGCTAAGGCCTCCTCCTTGGTCTTGCCCGCCTCGGCCTCGTCCTCGGCGTCGGCCTCGTTCATATTGCGTGAGGGGGTAGCGCGTCGACGGTGAGGCCAGGCGTGCGGCTGCGGACGGGCGACGGAGCGTCACCCGGCTCGAGTCCGCTAAGGTGGACTTTCACACCAGCAAGCTACCGGAACGATCGCGACTGGTTGCTGCCCACTCGTCGACCGACCCCACCGACACTTCCGCTACCCCCGATACAGACATGGTGCAGGCGACGGCCACCAAACCCAAGGGCGGCAAGCCCGCGGCGACGCCTGCGAAGCCGAAGTCCCGGCCGCTGCCAAAGGTCAAGCCCGAGCCCGAGCCCGAGCCCGAGCCCGAGCCAGAGCCCGAGCCTGAGCCCGAGCCGGCGGAGGCCATGGAGGAGGAGGGCGGCGAGGAGGACAACGCCGCGGAGGAGGCCTGGGAGCCCGAGTGGGCCGATCGCGCGCGCGACATGTTCACCGAGGAGGACTGGGACGCGCTTGGCTCGCCGGAGGACGACACGGCGGAGGCGACCGAGGCGTACAACAACCGCGCGCTCGACCTGCTCGCCGAGCGCGAGGCGGAGGCGAAAGCGGCGGAGGCGGCCGTTGCCACGAAGTCGACCAAGCCTGCGGTGAAGAAGGAGGTGAAGAAGGAGGTGAAGAAGGAGGTGAAGACGCCGGCGCCGGCGCCGGCGCCGGCGCCGGCACCCAGCATCAAGGCCTTCATGTCGGCCAAGAAGGAGGCCGAGCCCATGGTGGAGGAGGCGGACGACGCGGCGGCGGACGACGCGGCGGCGGACGACGCGGTTGAGGAGGACGAGGAGGCGACGGCCAACGAGCTGCTCGACGACGGCGAGGGCGAGGGCGAGGGTGAGGGCGAGGAGGAGGACGATGAGGAGGAGGACGAGGGGGAGGAGGACGAGGAGGAGAAGGGCGTCGGTGGCGAGGCTGACGTCTCGTCCATCCTGGTCGAGAACGTCATCGAGGACTACTTCGTGTCGTACGGCACGCGCACCATCTTCGGCATCCCGGAGGATCGCTTCGAGTACCTGCCCAAGAAGTCGTACGAGTTCGAGACCGAGGAGGACTTCAACGCGATGCTCAACACGCGCTCGTTCGACAAGAGCCTGCAGTGGAAGAAGATTGGCACGCAGCACATCGCGGTGATCAACTCGAACGAGCACATCACGCCCCAGCACTGGTGCCCCGGCCGCGTCGGCCCCAACGGCGAGAAGACCGCGGAGGACTTCCAGCAGGCGCGCTACTTCTACGTGCGCTGCCACGTCAAGCCCGACCTGAACGACCCGGAGTCGGTGGCGCGCGCCGAGTCGGACAAGCGCACGCTGCGCCCGTGCGGCATCGCCATCTCGAGCGGGCTGCACAAGACCTTCTGCGCGCTCAAGACGCTGCAGAGCAGCGAGGAGCGCCGCGCGCAGTACGCGGCGCTCCTCGACTGGGTCAAGGTGAAGCGCCCGCAGATCCAGGCCAAGGTCGAGGGCTGGACCGAGTACCCCGGCGTCGCGCTCAACACGGCCTACGTCAAGCGCGAGTCGGAGAAGCGCAAGGTCGGCCCCAACTCCAAGAAGAAGGGCAAGGTCGAGGGCGACATCGAGGAGGAAGTCCCGCCCACGAAGAAGCGCAAGGGCGGCCCGTCCGACGACTCGACCGGCGCGGCGGGCAGCGACGCCTTCGGCGCCGTCAAGATCAAGCGCACGTCGATTCCGGTGAAGGACGCCGCTAAGACGCGCGTGCACATCGTCCCGGGCGCCAATTTCGTCGACATCATCGAGTACCTGCACTGAGCGATGGCGACACCTTCGGGGCCGCCGCCTCCGGCGGCGGCGCCGCCGCTGCCGCCGCCGGACACGGGGGGACTGATGCGTGAGGTCACGGGGCCGATGACGCTGCTGCTCGGACTGGGAGTGACGGTGTTGCTTAGTGTGGTCTTTCGTCGTTCCTACGGAGACATTGCGTGCGCATGGCGCGTCAGCTACGCACCCTACAGCACGGCGTTCGCCATCTGGCCACTCATCTTCGTCGCGATGATGGCGTCGGTCGCGTACCAACTGATGACCGCGTGGGGGCTCGACCGCGCGCACGCCGCGCAGCCGTGGAACAACATGCTCAACGCGCTGGCGTTCGTGCTGTGCTCCGCGTGGCTGCTCGTCTTCTCATGCTCGCGCCGCGCCGACGCGCGGCTGGGCCTGGTCGTCTCGTCGGCCTTCCTTCTGGCCGTGGCGTGGTGCGCCGTCGGCGCGGCCGTGCAGGAGGCCACGTGGCGCACGCTCGACCCGTACGCCATCCTTGGCGTCGGCGTGCCCTTTGCGCTCTTCGCCGGCTGGGCGTGCGTCGCCGCCGCGCTCGGGCTCGGCGTCGCGGCCAACGCGCTGTGCAGCGCGCCCGACTACCGCTGCTTCGAGGTCGAGGAGCCGTATAACATGCTGGTCGAGGCGGACAAGGTCGACCATGACTCAACGGGCAGCTGGGTGCCGCTCCTGCTCAGTTTCGTCGTCGGCACCGGCGCCGTGCTCGTGCCCGATCCCGTGCTCCCGCTGCCCCTCGTCTGGGCCATCCTTCACATGAAACGACACTTCAAGAACATACTCGCCATCTGCTTCGCGGTGGCGTGTTCTCAGCTAGCCCTCGCGTTCGCTCTCCTAGAGGTATGGGCGTTCTAAGCGGCGCCGGTGGCGCGCGTTCCAAGCGAGAGCAGCGGCATATCCACCGCGGTCTCCTCCGTCGGCGCCGCCGCCGCCGCCGTTCCCGCGTTGGCAAAGAACGGACCCCCGGGCGGCGCGCTTGCGTCGCGCGTCGTCGGGCTGTAGCGCATGCCCGAGGCGGTGTCCCGTCGCCGGCCGCGGGAACGTCGCGTCACCCACACGATCGAGCCTAGGAGCAGCACCGCCGCAGCGAACGACCCAAGGATGATCGCCACGATTAGCCCCGTCTCCATGTCCGAGCCGGGCGCGCTCGGCGGCGACGGCGAGATAGGCGGCGGCGGCGGCGGCAACGGGCTCGCCATCTGCAGCGCCTCCGCTCCCTCCACACACACACACACACAAACGGCCGCGCCGCGCGTCTTATGTACGCACGCGTTTACGGCCCTTCTTCACGGCGCGCGCGCCGCGCGCGCCGCGGGAGCGCGAGCTCGAGGGCGCGTCGGCGCCAAAGAGCGGTTTGGCGTTGTGCGCCAGGTGCGCGAGCACGACGCGCGTCTCGAGCACGCGGTGCGCCTGCGCGACCCAGCCGCGGTAGTGCTGGCGGCAGTACCAGACGTGGCGCAGCGGCGATGGCATCAACGCGTTCGGGCCCGCCACGTCGAGCGGCGCCTTGATCTTGCGCCAGCCGCCGCCGCCTCCGGCGCTGACGGCGCCGCAGTAGCGGCACGTCGGTCGGACCATCGCCGCGACGGGCAGCGCCGCGACGGGTGGCGCGGCGCGGTGCATGAGCGCCTCGTCGCAGCGGAGGCAGCAGATCTCGGTGCCGTACCGGTGGAGGTGCGGCTGCACCTTGACGAGCGCCGCGCAGTTCGAGCACAGCGCGTACCACGCCTTGTAGATGCGCACGGCGCGCCCGATGATCGGCACGGTCACCATCGGATGCTCGCCGCACGCGACGGCGGACGGGCGCTGCTCGAGCGCGTTCTTGCCGTCGCGGCGCACGCGCGCAGCGACGCCCGAGTCGACGCTCGACGCGCGCCGAGCCGCGGTCAGCCGCGCCACCGCGGTGCGGTCGGCGTCCTCGCACTCGATGCACCGCCTCTTCATCTCGCTCTCAAACGCGAGCGCGGTGCGCAGCGCGGCGGACGAGCGCTTGGCGCAGTGCAGCCGCACCGGATCGCCCGACGCCACGCACTCGGTCGCGATCTGGCACGAGCTGACGCCAAACTCGTTGAAGGGCGTGCCACCGGCACCGGCCACGTGCGCGTTCGCGACGCGGTGGCACTCCGTGCAGGCGCACACGTGCGTCGCGTTCATCGGGAGCGCGTCGTCGCGCGCCAGGCTCGTGCCGAGCCGCCGGTGCAGCGCGAGGCGCTGCAGCGCCGCCGTGTGCGCGCCGAGGTCGACGACGACGATCTCCTCGCTCACCCACGCCGCGCGTGCGTAGCAGAGCAGCTGGGCCGCGCCGTGCGCGCCGACGTCGTTCAGCAGCCGGACGCCTTCGGCCGCGTTGCGCGCGCCGCCGCTCGGCGCGGTGCTGATCACCTCGCCGAGACCGAGCGCGTGCGCGGCCTCGCCGATGGTCAGCAGCCCGGCGGCCGGCTCGCGCAGCGCGAGGCGCTGCACGCGCAGCGCCGTATCGACGTCGAGCTGTGCCGCGAGGCGCGTCGCGGCGTTGAGCCCGTGCACCGCCTCGTACTGCGCCTCGTCGAGCCGCGTAACGCGCAGCTGCCGCGACTGCGCAAAGAGCCAGAAGGCGACAAAGTGCGCGCGGAACGCGGCCGACCACACGTCGGCCGCGAGCGCCACGAGCGGTTGGCGCGCGTGGCAGTCGCTCGTGCCCTTGCCTGCGCACAGCAGATGGCACCCAACGTAGGCGGGAGGGCTAGAGCGTGAGTGGGTGTTCGAAATGCATGCGAGCGCACCCATCCAGCTCGGGTCCCACGCGACGCCGTCGCTCGCGCGCCCTGCTTCGGCGCCGTCATCGACGTGGCGGCGCGCAAAGGCGCCGACGAGCGTGCGCACGAGACCCGCGTCGCTTTCGTTGGCGTCGCGTCGGCTCATCGCCGCTCCGGCCTCGGCAAACGCCGTCATCGACCCCTCCATGCCACGGTGCGGCAGCGCGCACGGCGGCTGGTGCAGGTGACGCACCGGGTGGCCGAGCGACGACAGCGCGGCGTGCATGGCGGGGTCGACGGCGAGCATCGAGGCGAGGCAGCGGCGCATCGCCTCCTTGGTCTGCGTGGCGACGTGTCCGATCTCCTTGCGCCCCAGCTGCCGACGCGTCGCGCGCAGCGCGACGAGCCGTCGGCTCCACGGCTCGCGTTGGCACGGGTGCAGCTGGGGGTGCAGGCCGGTCAGGCAGACGAAGAGCGCGTGCCGGACGATCGCGGCGGCTCCGGCGTGCTTGAGCGCCTCCTCGAGCACCGTGTCCCAGCCGCGCGCGCCGGGGTTGGTGCAGCGGCTCAGCAGCGCCACGAGCGGCTCGGCCGCCTTGGGCACGCCCGACTCGCGCGGGTTGGCGCGCCGCGCGTACAGGTCGCTGAGGTCGACGCCCGAGAGCGCGTTGGGCATCGTGTGCAGCGTGGGCGCCGGCGGCTCGTCGTTGCCCTCGTCGATGGCGCAGACGTACTCGGCGTGCGCGCTGGTCCACACGGCGGCGAGGTACGCGTCGTTGTAGAGCTGCGTCGCCTCGCGCTGCGCGGCGGCCGGGACGGCATCCAACGCGCGCCGCGTGCCGCACCCAATCTGGCGGCAGCGCGCCGCCGCCGCGCGCTCGAGCTCGGCGCCGAGCGCGAGGCGGCGCAACCCCGCTGCGCGCCGCCCGCCCGCCGCGCGCGCCGCCTGCTCGAACGGGCCGTCGACGAGCCACGGCGCCATCGGGGCGGCGCCACGGCGCAGCGCGTGCAGCCGGCGCAGCGCGGCGCTCACGCCGGCCTCGTGCCAGTCGGCACAGAGGGGTCGCATGGAGTTGACGCCGGCGGAGGAGCGACCGTTCCCCCCGCCGGCGGCCGAAAACCCAGCCCGGTGCCGGTGGCGTCGTCGGCGCCGATGCCGACCTGCACGAGGTGCGGCGCGCCGTCGGTGCCCTGCAAGTAGCGGTAGTGGCGCGAGCGGAAGCGCACGACCGGCTTCCACGCGAGCGTTGCCATCGCCGGCTCGCGCGCCGCGCGGCTCGACGTTGCAAACTCTTCGTCGACAAAGAGCATCGCCTCGGGGAGGTAGCCGTCGGTCGACGAGACGGGGCTCGCGTTCACCGGCAGCTCGGCCATCAACGCACCGAGCGCGTCGAGGTCGGGCGGCGTCGCGAGCGTGCCGATCGCCACCGGGTTGCCAAACGCCTGCATTCCGATCGGCGCGCCCGTCACCTTGAAGTTGTTGTCCGTGCGCGCCTTCCAGTAGATCCAGCTCTGGAAGTAGCGCGTGCATACAAGGCACTTCTTGCGCCGCGGCGGCAGGCCCTTGCCCTCGAGGAAGGTCTGGCGCTCGGCCGGCAGCAGGAACTCCGTCCCGACGAAGCCGAGCGCGTTGCCCGGTCCGTAGCGCCACTTGGCCATCAGCATGCAGATGCACGCGTCGCCGCACACGCAGGCGCGCTCGCCGATCCGCTCCTGGGCAGGGCGCAGGTAGGTGTCGTCGTACGACTTGGGCACGATGGGCACGTTGTTCACGCGCACGCTCGCCTTGTCGAACATATGCGCCACGAGCTGCATCGTCTTGTGCGAGGTCGCCTCTGCGCACGCGCGCGGCAGGTGGTAAGTTCCATGCAGCACACGCGGGAATGGTTGGAGTGTTCTAGGGTTCTAGCTTACCCATCGACAGCATCGGATGCAGCGTCAGGAAGTCGTTGAGCGCGCGCTCGTCGGCACCGTAGCCCTCGTCGGCCGCAATGGCCGCCTCCTGCTGCAGCAGCGGCTGCTCCGCGCTTGGTGGAGCGCGCGGCGGCGGCGAGTCGGGCACCGGCTGCGCCGTGGACACGCGCCCGGCGGCGCGCGGCGTCGCGCGCGCCGCCGCGGTGGGCGCGGCGGCGGCGAGCGCGGCCGCCGTCGGGAGCAGGAAGACGTCGTCGGGAGGCACGGGCGCACAGGGCTCGATGGCACCGAGGATCGAGGGCGAGAGCGACGGCGACGCCTCCACGCGCGCCGAGGCGGACGAGGCGGCAACCCGGCCGGGCGCACGCCGGGCGAGCGACGGCGACACGGCAACCGGCATCGGCAGCGCGGTGCGGTGGGGTGGTGCAGTCGTGTATTTCTACGGAGGCACACCGGCTAGCGCCACGTATTTACGCGCACCCACCGGCCCTTACTACGGGGAGACCAGGCGCAGACCAAGCAGTCGCGCGGCTTCGCGCTGCAGATCGGCGGTGCCCTGCTCCGTGAGACCGAGCGCCGCGGGTGTTGCGCGCGTGCCCGACTCGGGCGGCAGCGCCACGAGCGCGTAGATGCACAGGTGGCCCACGTCGACGCGGCGCGTGCCAAATTCGGTCGCTATGCCACCAAAGGCGAGCTGCGGCTCGCCCAGCTGCAGGAGGGGCAGCGGGTCGCTCACGCTGCACGGCGGCTCTTCGCTGTGCTTTGCCACGACGGCGGCCATCGTGCTGATCATTGGGGTCATGGCGCTCGCGCCGGCGTCGCGCGGCGCCACGAGCGCCGCGCGCTCGGACATCACCGCGCGCGCGAGGTACGTGCGCCGGAGCGCGTCTTCGGACAGCACGTCGAGCGCCTTGCGCACCGCCCGCTCGCGCCGCCGAAGCGCAGACAGCCCGCCGGTCGAGAGCTCCTGTACCTGGGCAAACTTGGCGGCCACGGCCGCCGCTACGGCCTGGATGACCGTGCGCTTGCGGCGGCGCTCCATGCGCTTGTTCAGCCGCGCCATCGACCGCATGGCGCGCTGCTCCTCGGCCGCTCGCTCGAGGTATTTCTCCAGCCCGCGCATCACAGGACGGAGTGGGATGTTGCTGGGCGCGGTGCAGGACCCCTTCTGCCACGGCTACCGAGCGGCGTCCCGTGAGAGCGAAGGCGTCGCTAAGGACAAGGCTAGCGAGGAGGAGGCCGGGCAGGCGCCCGTTCCGTGCGCGTTCGCTTCGTTCGCACGCGCGGTAGCGTCCGCGTGCGTGGCCATGTGCTACGGACCCGACCCGACAAGGTCGTTGCGCGCGCACATGCGACCCCCCATGCAACTCGGCGACGCCTGCGCGACGCCGCCGCGCGGCGACAAGTGCCGCGCGCGCGTCGGCGTCTCGCCGTGCACCGTCATCGACTGCGAGGCGCCTCCGCCCGTGCCCGCCCCGCGCCGACCGCTGGAGCCGCGCGTCGACGACCCACACCTGCTGCGCACCGAGGCCGCGTGCATGCTGCAGACCGCGTGGTGCGCGCTGGCCCGCGACCGCGATCTGCCGTGGATGGCGGTCGACATCGAGGAGGTCGACGCGCACATGGAGCTCAAACGGGTTGACGCGCGCACGCTCGTCATCACCACGCCCGAGCAGGACCCGATGGGCGTGGTCGCGTGCGCCACGGGCGTCGCGCGCTGGCTGCTGACGGATGCGTACCTCGCCGACCACCTGCTCGACGTCAACACGCGCGTGGTGCTAGCCACCGTGCTGTTCGTCGTGCAGAAGATGAAGAGCGAGGACCGGTGGCACCGTGGCTCGCACGTGGCGCTGCGCGTGCTCGCGCGCTTTCTGCGTGACGACGAGATTGGCGACTGGATGCACAGCCCGGCCGTGCGCAGCGACTGGTACGACCGGCTGCAGCGGTGCGAGGCGCGCCTTGTGTGCATGCCCGGCATGGCGAGCGTCGTCGACGGACCCGACTCGCTGTACGGCACGTTTGAGACGGCGCTTGAGGCCATGCACAAGGCGTCGGAGCTCGACGACCGCGGGCTGATCGTCGGTGCGGGCGTGGTGCACTTCTACCTGCACGCGGCGCACAGCAACCGCAAGCGGGACACGCTCGCGCTGCTCGGGGCGGCGCGCAGCGTCGAGCCGCTCGGCGTTGCGCTCGCGCTCGTCGTGCTCGTCACGTGCCGGCTCGTGCCCCACCTGTCCATGTACGGCACGCCGACGACGAAGCGCGGCATGGCTTGGAGCGACAGTGCGGTGCGCGCCGCCGCGCACGAGCTCGTGCGCAACGCGGCCGAAGTCTCGCAGACCGAGCGGCACGGCGCGTACGCCGACGAGACCTCGCTCGCGTACTCGTACGTCTCACCCGCCATGCTGTCCGCGCTCATGCGCGCGCTCGTGTGAATGGGTGCCTTTTGAATATAATACACGCGACACGCTCACACACCGACGCCCACCGCCAGCAGTCCCGCCTTCTCCTCGCGCCGCGCCGCCTTGCCGTTGCGGCGCGGCTGCTCGAGCGGCGCGGCCGGCATCGATTGCACCGCCGCGCGCACCGACTCGCTGTGCGCGCGGTCGGCCTTGCGGCGCGCCAGCTTGGCCTCGAGCTCGGCGATCTCGGCGAGCCGCGCCTCCTCGACCCCCTGCCCCTGCGCGCCGACGGGCGGCGGCGGCTCGACGTCCTCCGCCATCAGGCCCTCCGCCATCAGGCCCTCGAGCTCGGCCATCAGCTCGTCCTCGTCCAGCTCGCCCGCGCCGTTCTGCGCAAACTCGGCCATGACCGTGTTGAGGTCGGTCGCCATGTCGCGCGCCTCGGTGGCGTCGTCGATGGCCGCCTCGGCCTTGCCGAGCGCCTTGGCGTCCTTCTTCATGCTCTTGCTCGTGGTGGCGAGAGCGCTCGCCAGCGTCTTCTGCATCGCCGCCTGTGCGAGCATGTCGACCTGCTGCTCGACGGCGATCAGCGACGACTGGTTGGCCTCGACCTGCGCCTCGACCGCCTTGGCCTTCTTGAGCGTGCGCATCGCCTGCGCCTTCTGCCCGGCCTTCATCAGCCGCGCCGCCTCCGCCTTGCCCTCGGCGACGCGCTCCTCGAGCTGCGCGATGCGCGCGCGCATCACCTGCGCCGCCTCGTCGAGTTTCGCTGCCGGGTCTGACTTCCTTGCGCCCGCGAGCCCAAACACCGCGCGGTGCACCTCGAGGTTGGAGGCCGACGCGCCGCTGCGCACCGCCTCCACCACCACCGCCGTCTTGTCGCCGACCGACGCCCGCCCGCGCATGCGCCGGCGCACCCACGCGCACGGGCCGACGGCGCAGCCCACGGTGCCCTCGTCCCCCTCGGCCCGGCGGACCAGCTCGTCGATGTGCGCGCCGAGCTTCCGCTTGTCCTCTTTGAGCATTCGTAGGTTTCGGTACTTCTCCTCGACGCCGTACGCCACCACGCTCATGGGCCGCGGTACGCGCACCGCTCGACGCACACACGACGCAACGGTCTGGTCTAGCGGCGACCGGTCACCGCTCCGCCCCATCGCGCTTGCCGTCCGCGCCTCGGCGTACCACCTGTCGCGACGGCACGCCCACCCCGTCCGGCGCCGACGCCCCGGCGCCCGGGCCGGTGCCGCACAGCTCGGCCATCGCCTGCACGAGCGTGGTCTCGCTCAGTGCGTCGCCATGGCGGTACGCCGCCTCGATGACGGCGCCGGGCTCGAACGACCGCTCCGCCGCCCCGGTGCCCGACGGCACGTGCCCGATGCGCAGCGCACCTCGCAGCGGTGGGTGGTCCTGCACGAGCTGCAGCACGGCGCGCACCTGCGCCAGCTGCTGCCGCGTGGCCTGCGTCGCCTGCCGCAGCTCGGCCGTTGCCGCCTGCACCTGGACGGCCGAGTTGCCCGCGAGCGTCGAGCCCACCGCGAGCGTCTCGATCGAGTGCGCCTGCATCAGCGCCTGCAGCGCCTGCGCGTCGGCGTTGCCCCGCGCCTTGCGCAGCGCGCGCAGCCGCAGCGCCTCGGTCGACAGCTGGTCGCACGCGGCGACCAGCTGCGTCAGCCCGGCGTAGTAGGCGGCCTCGCGCGCCTCGATCGCCTCCTGCGTCGTCTCGATCACGGGACCATCAGCGTCGCTCGTCGCGAGCGACAGCTGCCGCGCCGTGCCCAGCACGCCCTGGTGCAGCCCGAGCAGCGCGCGCCACGCGTCGGCCTCGCGCATGAGCAGCGCCGACACGGGAGGCATGCTGGCCTCGTAAGGCACGCCGCCGCCCCACTGCTCGCCGACGTACTGGTGGTAGTAGCCCATGGGCGGCGGCAGCGGCGGCTGGTCCGACGGGCAGGGCCGCGGTCCAGGCGGCGGTCCAGGCGGCAGCGGCGGCGCCCCGGGCGAGCCTCCACCCGCGTCGGCCATGGGCGCACGGGCTCGGCCGCGTGCGGTAAGGCGTGCCGCGCGCGTCCCAGGTTAGCGAGGCGAGGCGGCCCGCCGCCGCTAGCACAGGACGCGGCGCGCCGGTACGTGCGGCGGGCACACACGCGCCGATGCAGACCGAGCGCAGGAAGCGCGTCCGCCAATTGGCGGACTCCTCAGGAGGCGCCCACAACCCCCCATACGACGGATCGGCGACGGCCTCCGGGGTCTTTGCGCTGCTCGACGACGACGTGGCGCTGCTGATCCTCGAGCGGCTCGCCTGGCTCGATCCGGAGCTGGAGGGCGAGGCGTGGCAGAAGCAACGGCGTGCCACGGCGCGCTCCGTCGCGGCGCTCACGTCCACGTGCCGCGCGCTGCGCCGAGTGCTCGTGCACTCGTCGAACCAGCTCTACGCCGAGCTGCTCGCACGCGGCGCGACCGACGTGCACCCGCGCCAGGCGCTCGACGCGCGTCCCTACCTGCAGCAGGTCGAGGACGAGCAGCGCAGCGCGCGCCAGTTTCGGGCGCTGCGGTACACCGACGACCAGATGGCCTTCCACTGCGCGGGCAACTGCTGCGAACAGGCGCGCGCGTCGGCCGAGCGCAAGATCCGCGGACGCGGCGCTCCTCCGTCGCGCCACGCCATCCACACGCTCAGCCGCCGTGCGGGCGACCTGGCCGCCGCCTCGCACGCGCCCGTGGCGTACATGCGCGCCCAGCGCGGCCGCAAGGGCATCGGCGCAGAACTGCAGCGGTGGGAGATTGGGAGCGAGGGCTCCCCGCCCTCGCTCACGCACACGCTGCTGACCTCGGAGGAGGACGGCGCGCAACCCGACGTCTGGTGCATGGCGCCGAGCCGCGACGGGTCGATGGTGGCGTGGGTCATCCCCGTACGCGACGGCTTCTTTGAGCACGATCAGCTCGCCCTGCGCGTGTGGGCGCCGGCAACCAACGAGGTGCACGCAATCGGGTGCCAGCGCGTGACCGAGTACGACGCCGAGGTGATCGGCGGCAACGAGGATCTGGACGACGAGCTCACCAACCCAGTCGCCATCTGGTGGACGCTCGAGGGCGCGCTGCGCGTCGCGTGGTCGACGACTGAGGTGCACCCGACCGGCACCGACGGGCACGACGGCAAGCGCGTGGAGGCGTGGGAGCGGTACCTGATCGCCTCGTACGTCCACGACGCCGAGCACGGCGGCATGACGCTGGACGACTGCTGCGGTCCGTTCTGGGGCCGGCTGATCAGCGTTTCCGCCGACGAGAGCGGCGAGCGCTGCGTGGCATACGTGCGCCAGCGGCCGCTGTGCAAGGCGGAAGCGCACTACGTGGCGATGGTGCACCACCGCGGGTGCGCCGAGGCGCTGTCGCACCCGCACGTGTGGAAGGGCGATCGCAAGGGCGGCGGGCCGGCGGGGTACGACTGGGGGCCGAGCGCCGTCGGCATCTCGCCGCGCGGCGACTGTGTCGTGGTGGTGCACCGGACGCTCGGCACGGTGACGGCCGAGATCTTCACGCTCGACGCCGAGATGCGCTACGTGCGCGTCGGTGCGTGCGCGCTGACCGAGTGGCTGCGCCTCGACGGCGACCGGCCGCGCACGGGCGACAACGCCGTCAAGCTGCGCTACCGCGTCGGCTTCTCGCCGTGCGGCCGCTTTGCCACCGTGGTGGACCAGCGCGCGCGCTGGGGCTACGAGTTCACGGGCTACACCTGCGTGACCATGGACCTCTCGCAGCGCCGGCGCGACGCGCGCATCGCGTGCCAGCCCATGGGCTACTCAGAGCGCAGCGGCACGGCCTACGTCGACCACACGGCGCTGGTGCCGTCGACGATGCGCGGGCTAGAGTGGACGCACGGCGGCGCGTGGGTGCTCGCGAGCAGCGGCGCGCTGCTCGTCGCGCCGTGAGGACGCGCGGCGCCGCTCTCTATCTCTCCAATCCTCTCTTCTTTCGTCGGGACAACGCACGCACCGACGAACGCGACGCTCTATCCCTGCCCTCCTGTTGCCCCCTTCCACGGTGGTGGACGCACGTACACACCACGCGGACCCTGCCCCAGCATCGGTGGTGTCCCTGTTCAGTAGCGGACGGTGAGGTTCTATACTTGTCGTGATCTTGTGAGGTGCTCGCTCAGTTGCCCGAGCCCGACAGCGCGCTGTCGGGGACAAACACAATTCCAATGATGCCAAACTGCAGCAGCATGCCGACGAACGTGAACATGAACGCGACGGGGTTGCTCCAGTGCACGGTGATGGCGATCTTGAAGACTGACAGGAGGCCGCTCGCGAGGAAGGGCATGATGATGAGCGAGCGCTTGAAAGGGTTGTTCATGAGCTTTCCATTCGCCCATCCGAGCCGGATTGCCACCATCAGGGCGATGGCAAGAAAGTTGAAGATCGGCACGAGGAGCGACAGCATCTTCTGCGCGTTATTGCACTCGACGCCGAGCGACGAGACGCCCGTGTGGTCGAAGCACTTGAAGTCGCCGCCGTTGATGGCGATGTACGAGACGAGCTGCAGCGAGAGCGCGAAGCACGGCACGAACGCGCGCGGCAGCCCGACGACGCCGCCCTCGAGCGCCGCCGACGTGCAGTACAGCAGCACCTGCGCGTAGAGCATCGCGAGCGCGCCGATGCACGAGAGGTAGAAGACGAGCTCGTCCGTGTCGGCGGCGGCCATGCAGAAGATGTAGAACGAGGCGACGGTGCCGTAGAGCGTGAAGAGGTGCACGAGGATGTTGATCCACACGGAGGACTTGTACTCCTGCGCGGTAAAGTAGGACGCGGAGAACAGCAGGAAGAGGACGCCGACGATGGAGCAGATGCCGCCGATGAGGCCGATGGTCTTGGTGCCGCTCTCGGCGCCCTCGCCGTAGCCGTCCAGGTATTTGGAGCCGCCGCAGCCGAGGGCGCCGGCGGCAGCGGCGTCGGCGGCGCCTGCACAGTCGAGGCCCGCGACCCACGTCGCGTTGGTGCTGTTGCCCATGAAGGTCCCGGCAAACGTGCCGATGTTGGCGGTGGCCGAGAGGACGAGCGCCACGACCCACACGAGCAGGTGCGTCCAGAAGAGGGCCAGCTGTGGAAGGCCGCCGTCCAGCGACGGGTTGACGACGGTGGGCACCCAGTCCATGTTGAGGGCGGTCTTGCCGAAGTCCTTGACCTCCTCGAGGCCGGCGCCGACGGCGGCGCCCTTGGCGCCGGGAGGGTACTTGGCGTAGGTGGCGCGCGTCTGCGAGTTCATCGCGTTCGTGGTGACCAGGGGAGTGGGGTCTGGTGTCGGTGCGTGGCTCGTCCCGCTTTACAAGCGCACCCTTGCCCCTTATCTTTACGCACCGACCCACTCGTCACTCACCGTCTCCCATCCGTCCTGCCGCAGCGCCGCCTCCTGAAACCACGGCACGCGCATGCGCAGCCTTACCACGCCGCGCTCGCCGTTGCGCGTGCCGTAGCCGTGCGCCGTCGCGCTCAACGGAGCGCCGTGCGCGCGCGACATGATCAGGCAGTCGCCGTCGCGCGCCGGTCGTCGAGGCGGCTTCGCACCGGGCGGCTTGTTGAAGCAGAGGCGCATGCAGACGCGCACGAGCGCGTGCTGCGCCAGCGCGTCGCGACGGTAACCCCACGTCTCGTCGAAGGCGCGCTGCTCGTCCGCCGCGTGCAGCACGTGGATCGAGCACGGCAGGAGCGCGTCGCGCAGCCGCTGCACGTGGCTGCACTCGTTGCTCCGGCGCACGGCACGGCAGAGCGCGAGCACCGCCGCGGCCATACGCGCCATCCGCTCTTCGAAGATCGCGCGGAACGTGCGGCTCACCCGCCGCAGGTCGAGCACACGCGGCAGGCAGAGGCCGACGAGACCGGACCCGGCGCCGCCGAGCACCTCGCCGACGACGAGCGCGAGCGCGTCGATGCTCAGCACCTCCTCCATGGGCGGCGGGAGGAACCGGTCCGAGCGGCGCGACGGCGCGGGCAACGGCCGTGTGCCGCCCGTGGCGGCGGCGCTGATCCGCGCCGGCCGGAGGCTGCACGAGCAGCCGCCGGCGGGCACGCCGACAGGCACGCCGAGGTTGGAAGATTCCGACTCCTTGACGCGCACCGAGGCGGCAAAGAGCCGGCGCTGCACGCCCTCGAGCCGCTCCAGAGGCACCCTCGTGCTGAGCAAGGCAGAGCGGCACCCGTGCAGCATCTGCATCTGGTTGCACGGCTCGTACTCGTTCACGAGCGCCGAGTCGGCCTGCGTCGGGTCGCGGCAGAGCCGGTCGTAGAACTCGTGCGCCTTCTCGGAGCACAGCTGCCACAGGAAGTCGCGCCCCAGCTCCGAACCCGGCACGCCGCGCAGCACGAGGCGCACGCACCAGCAGTACAACGGCGTGACGAACGGCTGCTCGCCGTCCGCAACCTCCTCGCCCTCGGCGTCGTGCCCAAAGTCGAGGGGCCAGTTGAGGCGCACCACCACGATGGAGCGCGAGATGAGCTCCCGCCCGTCCTTCTTCATCAGCGTGCACGCGTTGAAGCGGCCAAGCCACCCGTCCTTCGCCCGCCTGGCCCACTCGTTCGGACCCACGGGATACGCGCTGCCCCAGTCCCGCACCACGGACGCGGGATCCAGTCGGTAGACGCTGCCGTTGGCACAGAGCACGTGGTACACGCGCGGTTCTGTATGCACGGCCAACGCATCCATAAAACCACTGCCTACACGCACACACGCACCCGTTGCTTATCCCACGGTCTGCCACTCTGTATCGGGGGTGGCTCGCGCCGGATAGCGCAGCAACTGCCGCGCTCCGCACCGCCTCCTCCCCTCCCTTCTCCCTCCCTCGCTCTAGTCGGAGTCGGAGATGGAAGGCGAGTCGCTGTCGTTCCTGTCGTCCTCGGCGTTGTAGTTGAACGCAAAGCCGCGCGGCCCCTCACCGACCGGCGCCAGCGGCTCGGGCTCGGGCTTGGCCTCGGACTCGAGCGAGGCCGCCGCCGCCGCCGCGGGATTGGGCTTGGGCTTGCGCTTGGGCTTGTGCTCGGGCTTGTGCTTGGGCTTGGGCTGGGCGCCGCCTCCCTTGCCGAGCGACGCAAGCGAGGCGCTCGCAAAGGCGCGGCCACCGCCGCCGCCGCCGCCGCGCCCTGCGCGACTGCGCGCCGTGCCGATCGCCGCCGACGCCGAACGCGCGCTCGTCGCGGCACAGGCGGCCGCCGACGCCGCGACGAGCGCCTGGGCCTGCGTCATGATGCGCACGGCGCCGAAGGCCGGCGAGAGGGTGGTGCTGCTCTGCGCCGACAGCGCGGGAGAGGCCGGCGGGCGCGCCGGGTCGTCGTCGCACGGCGCCGACGCGAGGCCGCGAGGCAGCAACGGCGCCATGTTGCCGTTGCCCAGCGGCATCCCGTGGAACGGCATGTGCGCACCAGCGGGCACGCGCTCCCAGTGCCCGTCCCAGCCCCCGCTGAAGCCGTTGCCGTGCAGCGACTGTTTGAGCATGTTGTACGCCTTGCCCATGAGCAGGTACTGGAACAGCGCCCAGAAGTTCTTGCGCTTGGACTCGAGCTGCGCCAGCCCGCCCCACAGGTTGAGCGAGAGCTCCTTGAGCATGAAGGCGTCGCGCAGCGACCTTGGGCTTCCGAGGCCGCTCGCCGCGCCCTCGAGCTTGTCGTTGGGAAGCACGAGGATGTCGACCACGTGGCGCAGCCGCTCGAGCTCAGCAAAGGCGCGCTGCATCGCCTGCGCGAGCGACAGCACCTGGCGCGGCGAGGGCTTCGCCTCGGCGCGCTGCTCGGCCTCGTGCAGCTCGCTTGGCGCCCAGATGCGCTCGGACCCGGCGTCGGACTGCTGAAGCCGCCGCTCGATGCGCTCCTCGCGCTGCTCGGTGCGCTGCAGGCGCTGCTCGATGCGCTGGTACTTGACGTGGTTCATCTCGCGCTCGCGGTTGATCACGGCGAACTGCTCGGCAATGGTGGTGAACTGGTCGAACATGACCCTCTGGTGGGTCTCCATCTCACGGATCTTGGCCTCGTAGCCGGCGCGCATGCGCTTGCCGCTGTCCTGCAGCGCGCGCACGGCCTCGACGAGCTCCTCGGGGGAGCACGCTTCGACGTCCATGGTCTCGGCCTCGGCGACGGGCATGCGCGGCAGAGCCGGCCCGAGCCGCGTGTCGGAGGGCGCCGCCGACTCGCCGGTGTCGTGCGAGTCGTCCTCCTCGTCCTCGTCGGCGCCGTCAGGGAACGCGACGTGGAACGCGGCGTACCACTCGTCGAGCGCGGCGTCCTCCTCGCCGTCGACGTACGAGCAGGCCCACACCTCGTGTGGCTCGAGCGTGCCGATGGCCGCGTAGTCGCCCTCGGCGGCGCCCGCGTCGATCGCCGCGTCGACGCGCTCTGCGCACGCCATCGCCACGTCCCCCGGGTCGACAAAGTCGCCGCGCTCGTCGGTGACCTCAAAGTGGTGCTTGAGGTAGAGGCGCGCGGCGTGCTCGCGCTCCTCAGCGACGAGCGCGGCGCACGGCTTGCCGACGCCCAGGCCACGAGCGCCGCTGGCAACGGCTCTGTCGGCCATCTTGGCTGCCTGGCCCACGAGGTAGGTCTCGTCGCGCTGCGAGGCCGCCGTCGGGGGGCCGTTGCCCGTCGGCTCCTTGCCGCCCGTGGACTTCATCGCGGTCTGCTTGGTGCGCGCCATGGCGACGGGTACCGGGAAGGGCTGTATGGGGGGTCCCAGGCGGTCGTGTTGGGTGAAAAGCAGCGGAGACGTGCGTGGGTTGGCACGTTCCGCGCTTGGATTCTGCCGTTTCCTGGCGTCGTTCTGGCACCCCATGCATGCATTTGCATGCATGCAAGTCCGCGTTCCCGCCAAATTCGGCCAGGCACCGGCGGCGCGCCCGACCGAGTGCCGACCGAGTGCCGACCGAGTGCCGACCGAGTGCCGACCGAGTGCCGGCCGAGTGCCGACCGAGTGGGCCAAGCAACGCGCGGTCCACTCGGCTGCCGGTTGGTGGGATGCCGGCCGAGTGATGGCCAAGTGCCAGTAGAGTGCGTATCCGAGTGGGCATCCGAGTGTATGCAAAGCTCATGTCACTCGGCAACGCGCACACGCGTCTGCTCAACCCCCACGACTCTCTATCAACCAAGCAACCAACCTACCATAGCCGTCGCTGTGCGTGGCGCGATGCACGACCCGCGCCGGCGCGCGGAGGGGGACGGGGGCCTAGTCGGACTCCTCGATCAGGCGCTCGACGCGCGCGCGCATCATGAAGGGCTTGTCGCACACGGCGAGGAGCTCCTCGCGCTCGTCGGCGTTGTAGTGGCGCACCGAGGTTTTGAAGCAGTCGCTGATCGTGCTGAACACGACGCTCTGGATGCGCAGGATGACGTTGGAGTTCGTCGTCTTGCCCTTGTTCTTGGCGCCGCACGCGCTCGCCGCCGTGCGGATATCCGTGATCAGCTTGTCCACGGGCTTGCGCGCCTTGCCCGCCGCCTTGGCGGCCGCCTTGGCCGCCGGCGCGGCCGCCGGCGCCTTGCCGTCCGGCCCGCCACGCTGGTTGGCCTTGTTGCTCCGGCTCACGGCCGCGGGATTGGTGGGCTTCTCGGCCACCGCCAGCGCCGCGCGCTTCGAGAGCGGCGCGTCCTCGTCGTCCGAGGAGCCGTTCTCGCGCGTCGGGCCGCGCTTGGAGGCGCGAGTGGGCGCGGCAGCGGCAGCGGCGGGCGCGGCAGCGGCAGCGGCGGGCGCGGCAGCGGCGCGCTTCTTGCCGCTCTTGGCCGCGGCCGGCGCGGCGGCCGGCGCGGCGGCCGGCGCGGCGGCAGCGGCGCCCTTCTTGCTGACCTTGGCCGCGGGCGCGGCGGCGGCGGGCGCGTCCGCGGCGCGCTTGGCGGCCGCCGCCCTGGAGGCCGCGGCGCCACGCGCCAGCACGTCGATGCGCTCGAGCTCGCGGAGCCGCGTGCCCCACGCATCGGCGGTGGCCTTGGCGCGGCCCTTGAGCCCCAGGAGGCGCGTCTCGCCCGACTCGCTCGGCCCGCCGACCTGCACGTACTCGCGCTGCGCGGCCGTCGACAGCAGCTCGAGCTTGAGCGATTCGAGCATCGCGTCGGGGCGCACCAGCTTGCTCGCCAGCAGCGCGCCGTCGATCGGCAGCGGCCGCTCGAGCATCTCGCCCAGCGTGCGCACGACGCCCTCGCCGCAGTACGCCGTGAACTTGGCCTCGAACGAGAGCGGCGGCGGCGGCACCATCTCGACGAGCTCCTCGCCGCCACCTATCGGCTTGGCGAGGTCCGCGGCCGAGAAGGCCGCCAGCGACGCGGGCGTGGCCTTGCCCAGGCGCTCCACCTCGGCGCGCAGCGCGTCGCGCTCGGCCTCAATCGCCTTGAGCTTGGCCTCGAGCTCGTCGACCATCGTGGCCGCTTCTGGGAGCGAGTCGTCGTCGATCACGTCCGCGGGGACCTCGTCCACGCCCTCCTCGCCCTCGGCCGCGCCCTCGCCCTCGCCCTCAGCCGCGCCATCGGCGTCGGACGTGTAGATGATCTCGGGCTCGTCCCCGGCCTCAGCCCCGGCCTCGGCCGCGCCCTCGCCCTCGCCCTCGCCCTCGCCCTCGCCCTCGCCCTCGCCCTCGCCCTCGGCCTCGCTGTCGTCCGGCTCAGTGTGGCTGTCGTCGTCGTCCGCCGCAGCGGGCGGCCCAGCCGCAGGCGGCTGCGCCTCCTGCGGCGCCGAGTGGCGCGTCGCACGCCTGGGCGCTGGCTCGGGCGCGGGCGCGGGCGGCTCGTCGTCGTACCCGAGCTCCGCGCGCAGCTGAGCCGCGCCGAACACCCCCGCCTCGCCGCTCACGCAGCGCGCCAGATCGGGATCGATGCTGGCGAGCCCGGGGCTGTAACCCGGCCAGGGCGCCGCGGGATCAGGCAAGCCGATCGGCGGCTTGCGCTGCAGCGGCTTGCGCTTCAGCGGGAGCGTG
>Ga0115001_10001089_pt1 | contig 20814 bp, 13 predicted proteins | sample ArcticOcean_MG_C_12_FD_89869 | JGI IMG/M metagenome (GOLD analysis project Ga0115001, IMG submission 89869) | Marine microbial communities from western Arctic Ocean - ArcticOcean_MG_CB8_130 | ecosystem: Environmental > Aquatic > Marine > Oceanic | place: Arctic Ocean: Canada Basin | collected... | reverse complement strand
TTATAACATAACAAACGGACGTGGTTCTCTGACATGATTATTATTATTATTATTATTTATATCGGAGAACCACGTCCGTTTGTTATGATCGGGAAAGAGGAAAAAAAATATCTAAAAAAACTTCTGCCATCATCCAAAAAACGCAAAAGCGCAAAAAATCTTCTTCCTAATTTAATACCCGCGGGAATGACCTCTGTTTTCGTGTAATGACGAATGAGGAAATTTACATATTTTATCAGCATGACGTAAACATCACGACACGTATTCAGATTTGATATGTATCTATGTATACTGATGATGGCTACATAAAATCAGTGCTTGCAATGAAAAAGAATAAACCACTGACTGGCGCGCAAAAGAGGAAGCAGAAGAGAGATCGGAAAGAAAAAGAAGAGAACGAAAAACAGAGAGAGTTGGTTGAGGGCGTTGAGCGATTGAAGCTTGGGCCGACGCCTTTGTGGAAGTTCGTCGTCGATCATCCCCGATATTTTCGAGAAACATGTTTTACTTTCTTGGAAATTAAACGGATCAGATATTAAGATGTTCTATGAGTGTTGTAGAGCGAGTCGTAGAGCGGTTATCAGAGCGAAGATTGAGTTGGAAGAGATGTTTTGGGTTCGTGAATTGTCTTCGATATCTACTATGGAGTTGGCATGGGAAGGATTTCCATGGGGTGTGAGTGCATGTTTACCAGACGGGGATACGATGAACCAGGAAGTTTTCTGCTGGCAAGTCGCTGGCACAAACGATCTCAAATTACTCCGATGGGCGCGAGAAGAGAAAGAATGTGCTTTGAAGTCTCAGACGAGTGGTAGGGCAGTATGCGAAGGTAATCTCGACATGTTAAAGTACTGCGTCGAGAACGGATGCGAGGTACACGAAGGCACATGCGGAACTGCCGCCAAAAACGGCCACCTCGATTGTCTCGAATACTTACGCTCGAAGAACTGTCCTTGGGGCGAGCGAGTTTGTCAACGCGCTCACGAAAACAACCACATCGACGTACTCACGTACGCAGTTCGAAACAAATTTCCAGGTTTCGAAGCGTATGAACACTTCGTACCTAAATAAATAATAGAACTCGCTCGTTTTAAAAATGAAACCTCTTGCATCTCTCTCTCTCATCCCAAACATCATTAAAAGTATCAACATGAAGAAATCGAAACCATTGACTGGTGCGCAAAAGAGGAAACAGAAGAGAGAGTTACAAGAGGGTTATACTGACGAGGCCGTGCAGCCCAAAACGCTCCTTTTTTTGACATGCAGGTCCATTAAAATCACCTACTGTACTAAATAAATACACTATAATTAATTCATCTTCTTCCACGACTGGATCGACAGAACCGAAAAATGATGGATGTAATCGCGATTAGAGAGAGAGAGAGAGAGAAGAGAGAGGAGAGGAGAAGACTTTTGGACTTTGCGCGCGCGCGATGTTTGACGTACTCGATGATGGATCTGTGTAAGTCGTGGAAACACATGCGCATCTGATGCACCAAACAGTTAGCAGAAACAAACGAAAAGGAATATTTTTCAAAGGAATATTTTTCAATGCCGAAGGAGTCGCGCGTGATATAACCCGCACGGCGGTCCGCGAACATGTCCACGAAGAAGACAAAAATCGGCATCAACGGCTTCGGGAGAATAGGTCGCCTCGCGTTCAGACTCGCCTACGAAAACCCAACGCTCGAATTCGTACACATCAACGAAGGCATCGGATCAGCAGAGTCCTCGTGTTACTTATGTAACTACGATTCAGTGCACGGTCAATGGTCGCATAGACTGGAATACGAGGAAAGCAGGGATCGGATTAAAGTGGACGACGGTGTGCATGAAATGACGTATACGCAGGAGATGGACGTCAGTAAAGTCGAGTGGTTCACGAAGTATGAGTGCGATATAGTCCTCGAATGCTCTGGAGAGTTCTTAACCAGAGAGAGCTTGAATGCGTATTTCGCGAATGGGGTGAAGAAGGTCATAGTGAGCGCGCCAGTGAAAGATGCGAAAGAACCAGTGTTGAACATAGTGTATGGAGTGAACCATGGAGAATATAAGAAAGATGTAGATCACATCGTTACGGCCGCGAGTTGTACGACGAATTGCTTGGCTCCGGTCATACAAGTGATTTTGAAGAACATCGGCATCGTGAGAGGGTCGATTACGACGATTCATAACGTTACGAATACGCAAACGATCGTCGATGCGCCAAACAGTAAGAAGAGTGATTTAAGGAGAGCTAGAAGTGGTTTGGTGAACTTGGCGCCGACGTCGACTGGGTCAGCGACTGCGATTGCGTTGATTTTTCCAGAGTTGAAGGGAAAGTTGGACGGTTTAGCCGTCCGCGTGCCGTTAATTAACGGTTCGTTGACCGATATCGTATTAGAGTTGCCGAGAGATGTTACCGTAGACGAGGTGAACGGTTATTTGAAAGCAGCTTCGGAAAATGAATTAAAAGACATACTCGGTTTTGAGACGCAACCGCTCGTTTCGACGGATTACATCAACGACAAGAGAAGCTCGATTATCGACGCGTTATCGACGTTAGTGGTCGATAAAAGACATTTGAAGATGTATGCATGGTACGATAACGAATATGGGTATTCTGCGCGAATGGCAGATATTGCTAACATGGTTGCTTTAAGTTTATAAAATAATATAACGACGATAATAATAAACGCTAATCTGCTTGCTAGAAGGGAGCTAAGTGCGTGCGAAAATTTGTTTTCTTCGTGATATTTGCCATTTTTTCTATGCCACTGATGGCGAACAAAATGTATATCTATTTCTCTGTGTTCGTTTGAGCAACTTGATCGCAGAAATATTCCTGGTTAATTGTATGAGTAACGCGAGCACTCATTATTAACCATGAATTTTTCTGCGATCAAGTCGCTGAAACGAAAATAGAGGCATTTCTTTCACCATCATTGGCATGGAAAACCTGGTAAATACTAAGAAGCGAACAATTTTCGCCAGCCTTGGAAACCCGCGAGCAGCTAATGGTAATAAAAGTCACGCGCCGCGTTCTATAATTCTTTAGGTTTCTTTCTAATTGTTTCTACTCATACAATCAATCATCTGTCGGACCAGTGCCTTCAAACCATCGCTTCCAGATATTCTCAAACACTCCATAACCCTTCTTCTTCTTCTTCTGTTGATAAGTCCTAGATTTCATTCTCAACTTTCTTAAGATTATCTCTCTTTCAGTCGTTGATAATTTCGTCCCTCTCGAATCTAAATTCACGCGTTCAGAATCATCAAACTTCTTACTATCTTCGCCGTAATATCGCCCCGCATTTGTTTTCATCTTCCCATCTCTTGTTGGTAGATCATCCCCAGGCGCGCACAATATATCAACAGTCGCTTGTCTAATCGCTTCCTTCTTTGGCCCGCACGGTCTCTTTGAAGTCAAAAATTCATACGCTTCGTCCAAACTCTCGAACCGATCATCCGTCCAATACAAATACGCAATAACAACCGCAGGGCTTCTCCCCATCCCAGCCGTACAATGACAATACACAACCTCATCATCGCTTCCATTCGCCAATCTATCAAATTCACTAACCGCTTCTGGTAACTGCTCTCTCAACGAATCGAACGAAAAATCAACAATCGGTTGTCTATGTAACAATACGCCAGCTCTTGTCGCCTCCGTTTCTCGTTCCTTTATATCTACTTTCCAATGCTTGAAGTTCGAATCTTCTTGCGTGTTGAACAATATAGTCACTCGCTCTTTTTGCTTCAGATAGTCAATCGATCCTCGTTCCCATGCTTGAGTTCCGCATATCACTTTGTCCGTGATCCGATGATAGTACAACCCTTTCTCGTGTTGATACTCAAAAGGGGATTTTGAATACGCTTTCATTGCTTCGTTGTATTTATCGGTCACGATTTGAGAGGATGATGACTGTGATGAGGATGGCGATGATGATGATGATGATGGTTGCGATTCTGTCAACGCGTCCTTATTGTTTTCTTTCGCGTTAAGCTCTGCTGCTGTCGTCGTCGTCGTCGTCCGCGCTTTAGAAGATTCGGCACATCTCTTCTTCTTCTTCCCTAGAGAGCGGAAATGAATAAGATTATTTGTTCTTCGTTCTATTGACGATGATGATGATGAGAAAGATGATGATAATACGCGCTCTGTTGCTGTTGCTACTACTGCCGATGCATTTCTATTTAAACAACAGTAATTCATATTAATATATATCGTTTAAGCATAGTATTTTATGGAGATTACGTAACAAAAGTGAAATATTGGCTTTATTCAATGTGAAGAATTACTATACACGCTAACGTCTAAAACTTAAATTTCTTATTCTTTTGATCGTCGGCACCTTTTTTAGAATCAGCCTTGCGCTTTTGAGATCTCGCGTGATCGGCGACCATGTCAGAGAAATCTTCGCCCTTCCGAGCTTTCGTTTCTTTTTGTTTCTGCTGCTCGAAAGCTTTTCTAATGCCTTCTTCGTCGAGACCTTCGAGATCTTCGGGTGCAATTGCGACTTCGACGCCGGTTCCAACGATCGTGTTTTTCTTGTTGCTCGTTGATTTAGATGAACCGGGGATGTCATAAATGCGTTCGGAACCCATGAGCGCGGAACCAATTTTTGATTCCTTCTCGCCGATGACTCTGTATAGTTCTTTTGGTTCTTCTGGTTCGAACGGTTTCGATGAACGCTTTCTGAGGTCTATGGATTCTGGTGCTTCTATTTCTTCTACGTCCTCTTCTTCTTCTACATCCTCTTCAACTTCTGCTTCTTCGTCGTTTTCTTCTTCATCTTCTTCTTCTTCATCATCATCATCATCTTCTTCTTCGTCTGATTCTTCGTCGTCGGAGCCAAGTTCACCGAAGAAGTGGTCGCCTTTCATAATTGGCTCGTCATACTTCGTTCGTTCCGTATTCTTCAAAGCGTTTATGCCAAACACGTCACCATACAGAGCTCTTCCATATTCATCTACTGGAGGTTTACCCCATCCGCCTGCATGATAGCCAAACTGCGCTCCTTCTGGGATCGGCGCGGATAAGCCGGGAATTGGAAGTTTTGGATACGCCGGTGGTGGACCATATCTTTGCATGTTGATTAACCACGGTGGCGGGCCATTATTTCCATCGATTCCTAGAGCGACTTTCAATTCATCCGAAAGATTCCCAGGTTTGCGGTCGCCGAGCGAAATCTCAAACTCTTTCCCTTCGAAATATAAATCTCCCAAACGCGTCATTTTAGGTTTCGTTTGAAACCTAAAGAAAGCGTCGTGCATGACTTGATAATCGATATCTATTCTTCCCAATTTTGCAGTCTTTGAATCTTTAGTCTTAGCCTTTAGAGACTTTTGATCTTCGCGTTCGGCGTACGAATCTCTCAACTTTGCGATTCCGGTCGCTTCGATAAACGCCGGTAATTGAAACGGCGGCTTTTCAATCCCTCTCTTACCGGCTAAAAACGCCCTTTTCTGACTCCAATGTCTCGGCACCGGCACAGTATTCCTGCTCGCTTTTAAGTACACTAAAAACTCTGGATCCCTCGCCGTCGTATCCCAAATTTCTACAACCTCAGGTTTATCGCATACGCGTTTCAAGTCCGCAATCTCTAATCGTCTCATCTCTTTCCGTTGCTTCCTCGTTAATCCATCCGCTTCATCATCATCGTCACCATCGCCTTCATCATCGTTTTCTGAATCCGAAAACTCTCCATCGTCCTCGTTCCGTTTCCCCGCTTTATCTTTCCTCTTTCTTCTATCCTCATCCTCATCATCGTCCTCGTCGGCACCGTTTTTAGTACTACGATCATCACTACGACCATTAAGGAGACCGATCTTCTCACTCCCATTCGCTCGTCTGCCTGAAAACTTCTCAAAAACTTCGCGCATCTCTTCCGTAACATCTTTCCCGAGCGTCTCAATCGGTGCCTGGACGTACTCTATCTCAATCGTCGCCTCTGCCTTCTTCTTTCTCTGTTGTTGTTGTTGCTTATTAAGCGGTTTCGAACTCGTTCTTCCTTGCTCCACTCTCATTCTTTCCTTCGCCGCTTTCTTCTTCGATCTTCTCTTTTCGGCGACTCCCATCTTTTTCTTGATCGAATCGAATCGTTCGTAAGACTGACTCTCCCTAACGCTCTCGTTTCTTCTTCTTCTTCTTCTTCTTCCTCTTTCACGAAGGTCGCCTTCCAAAATCGGACACGAACTCTCACTCTTTCTATTACTCTCTCTCTCTCTCTTTCTGCAAAGCTATTACTATAATAAAGAGATTCTTCTTTCACAGTCCAAATGTGGGGTTATGTAAACCCTAAACCCTAAACCCTACAACTTGTATGTTTTGCTTTTTTATTGTAGCAGAGATATCAGTACTGCAGTAGAGAGAGAGTTTTTGAGGACATCCCCCTCCTCTCTTCAAGCACTCTCTTCAGGAATTTAAGGAGCGTTTGTGATTTCCAAGTTCGAGGAAAAACGAGAAAAAAATTTAATAGGCCGCCAAATAGCAGGTGAAAGCGTTTTCTTCACTTTCTTTGACCTTTAAAGATTGAATAATGCGCGCGAGTAAGAAAAAGAGCACGAAATGGGCAACGAAAAAGCCTTGGTACGTACTGTGTTTCGTTGCTTTCAGCGCGCTCGGTCGTGGAGGCTTCGGCTGTCGCGCGCAGACGACCGCGTCGGCGTTTGATTTTCTGAGAGATCTGCTTTCAAAGAATAGTTCGACGCAAGGGAACGGCGCAGAAGTGTTCGATTTAATAAGGAGCTTTGGAAGTGGTCAAAACGTCGAGAGTTGGGACGCTTTGAAGAGCGCGTACGATGTTCTGAGTGCAGCGCAGCCAAGTTCGGGGACCGCTGAGACGACGACGGAGTCCATGTTCGGTGACGGAGAGTTTTTGAAGAGTTTATTAGGAACTTTGGGCGACGGCGGTAGTGGCGCGACGAGTGCGAGCGCGGGTACGATTTTCAGCGGTCGCGATGATTTCTTTACGAGAATGCTTCAAGACGTTATTCAAGCGAGTGGCGATGGGGCAACGTTCGGCGATGGGACGTTTGCGAACAACTTGCTCGAGAACTTAAACGCGGTGGAACCGGCGGATATGATTCGAACGGTCATGGAAGCGATTCAGCAGAATAATAACAATAATGATGATACAGCATCAACTACTGGGGGAGAGGAAAATATCGTCCAATCTCTTTCTGGCATTCAACCGTCTTCGTTACCTTTGAGCGATGAAATCAGGAACGATATTTCACGCAGACTTACCGCCGCGGCTGAAAAGTTTAATTTAACGTTAAGCGGCAACTTCACGCGCGAAGATGCGCGTCTATTGGGCGAAAAGATCATCCAAGAGGCTATTACTTCAGCGAATGATGCAAACGTATTCGAAACGAACTTTTCTCCGCAACTGAGAGAGGTTTTTATCAGTTTTTTTACCGCGTCTCTCGCGCAACGCGCAACCGCAAACAATACGACCGATGTTCGTTTCGATGACGGGGGACGAAACACACCGGGGACGACTGATGCTCAAAAAGAGTTCGAGGCAATCAAGAACGTGATTTGGATTTCAGTAGATTCCGCTGCACGATTTGCTTCCGACATCTTTGCTCTCGATCGAGATAACGTAGATACCGAAGACGTGATTGCTCTTTACGACCGCGTTATTGGAATCATGTCAAATTCTCGTCAAGTATTCGCCGAAGTTCTCGCTGACGCGGCTAAAAATGCAACAGGTGCTGAATCCGATACACTTCGCAGAGCGCAAGCTTTACTCGAAGCGTTCCGAACGAGTGGTTTCTATCAATACCAAGATCAAGATCAAGAAGAAGTTCGCGAAATGTCTTCAGCGAACACCGTCGGCTCAGTAAAAGACCGAGTGATCGACGCTCCTTCCGCGCAAACCGAGACCGTTTCCAACAAACGCCCGACGCTCACAAAAAGAACAAAACAGATCATCATCGCATTCTGCACGACGTTCACGATCGTTCTCATCTTCCTATGTGCTTTCAATAAATGGTCTCAATCTCGATTTGGCTCCGTTTCGTCGTCGAGCGACGTCTTGGACGAAGACGGTAACGAAACCTTACGCGACGCGACCTTAATCGAGCGAAGAATCTCAAAAGCTGAATCTATCGATAATCAGCCGCGCTCGAGACCGCCTTCGCCTGATTTTCTCCCTCGCAAGTCCAGTCTAGTGCAAAGAACGCCCGAGCGCACGCCTTCCGCCGGTTACTAATAAATTAACAGAACGACGCTATTAGACGTCTAAGAATCTTCACCACTGATGCTTATTTAGGTATTCAAAAATTATGTACATAAAATCACCACAATACAATCTGACAATACTCGATCGAATCGACTTTATATAAACTAAATAAATCAATCAATTAATGCGCTGCTGATAGAAGAAATGCCCAGAAAAGTACTCGATCGATTATCGTTGGACGACCGCGATCCGGACAGATTTCATTTCCCAACGACGAACGCTCAAAAGCGTGCGAGAAAAAATTCGAGTTCGACGAAGACTAAGACGAAGAATGGTTCGATCGAGTTCAAGAAACCTACGGCTTACGCCGCTGCTGATCTCAACGAGAACGGCGATGATTTCATGGAACGCTCGAGGAAATGGATCACGGAAACGTACCCAAAAGAGACGTACGAAATAATAAACGACGTGCTGGAGAACAAAGAGGTCGTCCTAGGCCTAGGGCGAAACATGGAACAGTTCAAGGGCAATTTACAGAGATTACTTGAACGAGAACTTGGGTTGAAGACAGTGAAGGAGATCGAGAGAGAGAGCGCGAGGGCGTGGAAGATCGATAGGGCGTTAGATGAAGCCGTCGTGAAATCATTGAGTAGTGTTAGTGTTAGTAATAATGAAGAGTTTGATGCGATATTGTTGGAGATGAATAAAGAGTTTGACGCGATGTTGTTGGAGTTGCCGAGGGATGTTCGAGACGTGATTTTTCGGTTCGCTGGCGTTAAAAGTAGCGCCGCTTTGGCGTGTTGTTGTAAGGATTTAAGGGATGAAGTTCGTTCGCAAAGGATGAGGAGCGTTGGGACTTTTATATTACGCGAGCGAGATGTACGAACTGTTGAGCAATGTAGGATGCTTATTAAAGCGTATCCAAACGTTACCGGCATCGTGGCAGAAAAAATTTTGCAAGGGCCTGGTTCTGTTGTAAACGCGGAGAAAATATATTGTATTTTGTGGGAAGTAATTGAAGCGAGTAAAAGAGTAGACTCTCCGGTAAGGCGTTTAGGTTTTCGCCGGAATCTTCTCAGTTTAATCGATCTTACTTTTTTCATCAGGAGTGCGGGAAAAGGAGTTACGTCTTTCGATTTCTCAGGGAACTTTGGAAAAGTAAAGCGTAAAGCGAATGGGGACAATATTCATTGTCCAATGTGTCCGAGTGATTACTTTACAAACATTCCTCATACAGAATATGATTTTGAATTGTCTATGATTAGAGACGAGGGGGTCCATGGCTGGGATCGTGACAGTATATTAGATCAAATTGAACACGTCGAAGAGTTGAACGTTTCACTTTGCGACTTACAACATCACTTTGATTTATATTTCTTCCTATTATGCTTCAAAGGTCTTAAACGATTAAACTGCTCGATGAACTATTGTATGAAAATTAATGAACCAAGCGATCAGGGTTTGATACAAGAGTACGAAAGAAACCTTTTCGTTAAGCGTAGCCCCGCGAGTAAAAAAGACTGCAAGCTTGAAAATTTAAATCTGTCCGGCATGGCGACGAAGGTTTTTGTTTTAAAACCGAGCAGAACTATTGATTATAATCCCATTAAAAGCTGGAACAATCTAAGAGAACTGAATTTAAGCTTATCAGCTAATCTTGAAATATGTCATTTACAAGAATTGCCAAATTTGAAAGTGTTGAATCTCGTGAATTGTAAGAAGTTGAAAGAACTTTTTTTGTTCGGTTTAGACGCTCTCGAAACTTTATCTCTCGATATTTGCAGAAGTCTTTCAAAGATTCAGTTTTTGGAGAACGAGAACGAGAAAATACAGTGCAAAAGCTTACTCAATCTCTCGATCAACCAATGCGATTCGATGTCGCATCATTCGATGAAGTTGTTATTAGAATCTGCCGTTAATCTTGAGTACTTCCGCGCTGAAGGAATTGTCAACAAGGAAGTTGAGGAAATTACCATCCCGAGCGCTTCATTGATTTCTGTTGACATAAGCGGGTTTAAAATGTTGAAATCTATTCGCTTGAAGTCTGCAAAATTAAAAATTTTAAGGGCGAGAAATTGTCGGACGTTGGAAGAAATAGGTAATCGGAGTGTTTCAAAAACAACGTCAGCGTCGTCATCATCAGTGGAGGAAACGATGGTAGAAATAGATGTCAGGAATAGTAAAAAACTTAAGAGAGTTACTGGATTACTTTGCTGTCGTCAAAATACTCGAATAAGAAGTGTTGGAGCGGAATCGTTGCAAAAAATTGAAACAATGTAATAATCATGATATAGCTAAACTAACTAGAGAGCGAGTGTGCTAAAAGACGTACTAAAGACTACTTTTAGACATGTTGCCCAATCTCTAACGTAATCATAATTACATTCGAAAGCGCGTACATTAAAATCAACGTAACTCCGAACGGCTTTGTTATTCGAAACTTCTTTGCCGGAACGTACGTTAAACTTAAGAGCAAACTTGCGAACAAAAACATGAAACTAATCGGTATGTTCGCGTGCGTCAAAAGCGTCAAAGGCGCCGGCGAAAGCTCGATAGCTTGTAAAGCGAAAGCTAATCCTAATCCTACACACATGTTAAACATTGGGCCAGAATAACACGCCGCAACTGCCATCGTCGGCTGACCTCCCTTTGCAATAACTACATCGGCGACTAAATCACCAACAGAGTTCCCCCACGCTAAAACGGTAACCCCTAAAACAGCCGGAGATATTCCAGAGATATGTCCGAGCACTGTTAAACATTCTAATAACTCCGTTGCAGCTAAAGATATCCAAACAATGGATGTTCCAAAAGCTAAAGCAAGCGCTATTGGCCAGAATTCTGGTTGGTGCGAATGGTTCGATGCTACAAAAACTGCGCATCCGATCAACGTCGATGGGATCAAAACGCACATCCATAATGGCAAAAAACCGACGAAATCGTTCCCTATGAGCATTTTAGCGTCGACGATATCTTTCAACTGGTGCAACAGTAACAGTGGTCCGAGAGAAACAGATGATAACGCATAAAATCTGTTCCAGCGCTCTGGTTCCGCTGAAGGTATCGTCATTCTTCTACATATATCGAGCGGCGCGTGAACGAGCGCTTTGAATAGCATATATCTCGTTTTCCCGTTTGTTTGGCACCAGCCTATAATGTTTTGACCGAGCACTTCGTGCACGGGAGGCTCATCGTACCAATCTACTTCTATTTGTTCATGCGACGACGACGAAGCGTCGGTATGTATATCGAGCAACTCTTCGTCTACGACTGAGGGCGAGATATTCAATCTTTCTCTTCGTTTCCGTTCTCTAATGTCTGAAAAAATGACCAAACAGACAAACGAGACGTAATACAAAATAAACCCAATTGCGTGCATTGGATATACTTCCCCACTCGTGACTACGTAGCACACTAACACGGCGCCAAAGAAATAAAACCACGCATCTCTTAAAAACGCCACTTTCGGCACTTCAAACGGTGCAGCGACGACTGCAACCGCTCCAACGACACCTCCGCTCACGAACGTACCGGCGCTCACAATCGCCCCGATCATCCCGGCTCCAATCTCCCCAGACCCACCATCTCCACTCGAAAACGCTGCTAAGCTCGCAAAAACATCCGGTGCCCCATTTCCAAGCGCTAATAAAGTTACTCCTGCAGTATTCGGACTTAACCTCAACCACCACGCGACCCTCCTCACGACTGGGCAAAAGAACTCCTCGGCGGTATCGCCCAAGACATAAAACGATAACGCTACTACCATTACTAACATCGCGACCGATACTGCACTATGCCCTTGCATCGTACAGTGATGGAAGTGTAAATAATTCGTTACGACCGAGTCCGTTTCTTGGTTACATTCATATTTCGTGATGTACCTACATTTGTCCTCTTGTTCGTTTATTCTCCAACCAGTGCAATAATCGATTCGTTTTTGTTCCTCTTCTGCGTTCATTGAAACCTCTTCCAAGCCCGGTCTTTGATTCGTTTTCAGAGTATTCGCTTTCCCTAGTAATCTGCGCCATTGCTTGTATGCATTGTTATCCTCATCCTCGTTGCTCGTATTAAACACACCGCTTTTTCTCATCATAGCACTCCTCCTACTCTCGCTATTGATTGAAGATGTGGAAGAGCGAAAACTCTGTGAGAGAAGGCATAGGAAACACCCGAAAACGAGCGCGCAAAGTTTCACCAAAAAACGCTTCGTGCGATTAATTCGACGCATTTTTTGTCTCTCGTCCCAGTAAGAATAACCGTTCCGTACATTTCCCGATTTATTCTTCGTCATCGAATTCGTTTTTCGTAAACGAGAGAGAAGATGACTGAGGAGAAATTCCCAAAGCGCGAGAGACGACGTTTACCGGGAACGATGATTACGATGAAATATGTAGGACATGATAGATTTCGTGTATTCGTGTGTGTGTGTGTACGTGGTATGATCGAGGAATACAATTTTTTATGACTTCTTCTTCTTCTTCTTCTCGCGTGCGCGCGTACGTTTTCGATAGTACCGAGCGTACGCGTAGTGTAGCGCTCCGTTCGTCGCGCGAGCGCTCGCGAATTAATCTAAATCAGCAATACCAAGAACGTTCACCAATAACTTAATTTGATCAATAAAATCCACCCCGGTCGCGTATTCAGTCATCATCCCGACCAGCAAACCGAACATCGTCCATCTCCCGTTATTGATCTCGTTCTTCTTAGTGAAACCGAACACTGCCGAGTCCTCGACGAGTTGTTGATATTGTTGCTCTTTGAAGTACTTCACCATCTCTTTCGCTTTCATGCGCTGATACTCAACCGTCGTCTGCTGCTGAGCCGTTTGTTGTTGTTGTTGTTTGTTCTCCATCGCTGCTTTAGTTATCGTGCTCGAGCGCTTGTGTAGCGAGTTCCTATTTTCTTCCCTATTTTTACTGTTTCTGTGGCTTAAAACGAATGATGATGAGTGCGATGATTTTTGTGCACCACTACTGCTCGCTGCTAACGAAGCAGACGTTCTATTGCATAAGCCGTTGCTATGCGCTGAAGATAACATGCTCATTGCTGCCGCTGCTCCTGTTTACTCTTCTTTTCTTACTTTAAATATTTATATACTTCGTAATAATAATAATAATATGCTCCGTTTCAATGATGATGTGACGGAGCGGATGTGACGGACGGATGACGTTTTTATGTTTTAGGGTTTCAGTCTTTAGGGTTTAGGGTTTAATTATTTTTGAAGTGAACACCTAAAAAACACACAACTTCGCAGGCGCGCTCGTTCATCGATCGCTTCGAACGAACGAACGTTAATCACGTTTCCGAATATCCATGACGTTCTTCCTTCGTTTCATATTTCATGAAAAATATTTAATTAAAACTCGATTTGAAGAATGCTTTGATAGAGTAAAACGCGTGTTTTCTTTTCATATGGGCCATTTAGGGTGTCAAAAGCACAATTTGTTTGCACCTTCGCTCCGTTCCCTTTACTTTCTTTTCTACGAGAAACGAGAGAGGACTCGATTCTTCGCTCTAGTACTGACAAACGAAACTCGCGTCGATAATTCTTTTTTGACTGAAGTCATCGGATCCTCGATCTGAAGACGTAAATCTTAATCTTTGTGAGCCGTGCGTGGCATAAAAAGTCACAAATGGTCGACGACGACTACGACCGAGAAGAACTTTTGGTGACGAGTCCGAGAGGGTTCAAGGCAGCGAAAGGACGCGCGGGGGCGGACTTGACGGTTCTTAAAAGACACGCAGATTATTATTACGATGATAATGATAGGAACGATTTCGATCGTTTTAGTAGTAGTAGTAGTAGTAGTTCGAAAAAGAAGAAGATGATGATGATGATGATGTTCGTTTTAGGGGTGTTGTGTTTGTTCGTATCTCTGACGTTGTTAGTTTATGATTATTCACGAAAGAAAGGAAAGAAAGAGAGAGATCGTGATGATCGTGATAACGAGAACAAGAAGATCTCTGAGAATAACGAACTCGATTTAATTAATAAAACGAACGAAGATGACCTCGAAAGAGCAGAAGAAAGAGAAAGAGGTTTCAAGGATGAGGAAATAACGACGATGACGAAAACTACGCGAATAGAAGAAATAGAGATAATCGAGGACAAAATGAAAACGATGACGGTGGAAGAACTGAAAGTGTTCGAGCTTTCAGTAAAAATGCGCGCAGTTTTGAGCAAAGAAAAATCGAACGAGTTAAGGGAACGAGCGCTCGCGCTCGAGCGTAATATGCTCGAGGCGAAACTAGCGAGTTTAGATTTAAGGAAAGATTCAAACGTGATCATGGAGGAGAGTAACGATTTAATGAAGGAGAAAATAGAGTATGCGAGGAAAATGAATAGCGAGAAAGTGTTTAGAGAGGACGTTGCTGATGCGTTGAGATTCGGGTTGATTGTTTTGTTCTTGCTCGTTATTTATAACGGGTGGAACGTGATTCAAGAAATGTGGAGAAACGAGAGCGAGATTTGTTTTCAGAACGACGATCGTAATAATAACAATGATAATAAAAGAAGTAGTAGTAGCAGTAGTAGCAGAAGAGAATTCATGTCGTCAGTTAACCCGATATTACTAATCACTCGAAGAGTTGAAAAACTATGGTGCCGATCAAAAACGACGTTCAAAGCTATCGTGGCCGCAATCTCGAGCATGCTTTGCTCGAAATTCATCGTCAAATTTGGTTTACTTTCTGGACAATCACCAACTCTCTCCCCGCTGACATCAATCGCGGCAACGCTAGGCATCGGCGGTAGCTTCATTGGGTATAACCTCGTTCGATTTCTCAACGGCGAGCAAAACGTTTTCCTCTCGCTATGGATTGCGTATTTATCCACGGTCATGACCGTGAACGAAAACGCAAACGCGTTCGCCGCGAAGTTCCTGAAATCGTTCATCCGAAGAGCTTCGTTTCGTTTCGTTATCGGAATCGCGTTGCCTGTCGTAATCGCTTCTGCTCCTTTTCATCAATAAGTCATGCCATAGTACTCCGTAGCTCGAAGAATATATTTATATATATGTATATAAACATAGAATGATTAGCTTATATTTGCGAATTACAATTTTATAGTCGATAGTAGCAGTAGGTGTTTCTCAAAATTCAAAACAGGCGGCAGTAATTTCACACGCACACACTCTCTCCTGGTTGCTTCTGACGAGGTTTAGCATAAAATGCGCGACAGATCTGACAATGTTACGAAGGAAGAAGACGCGGACGCGCATAGGAAAGATTCGCGAGAGTTCCTTAGTCTGAGCTCGAAAAAGCTCGCGCATGGACTGAAACAAATCCGCTCGCGCGCTTTACTGTCGTTGAAATTCAAAATCGAGCAAAAGCTTATTCGAGCGGATTCGTGCGCTACTGACGATGTTTTGATGCTGAGAGTATTCGAATTAATCACGAAAAAGTTCGATGATGTATCGTACGACGCAGAAGATTATCACGAAATCGTGAGAAATAGCGTTTCAGTGATCGTAAGAATCGCAAGAGAGGCGAAGGCAAATGAGTACAAAAGAACTTTAGCGAAGATAGGGGCAGAGGCTTTATTGAGACGAGCGCAGGCGGATTTTAGAGTGAACGAGCGAGAGGATTTAGTGGAAGAAATTGAGGTTTTTTTTAAAGATAAACGAGCGAGAGTCGTTGAGAGAGTCGAGGAAGGCGTTGGTGGAGTAAGGAGTGGTCTTAGTCGTGATTATGATGAGTATGATGTTGATAATTTGAAGCGGTCGTTTAACGCGAAGGAGGAAGAGATTAGGAGACGGTTGAGGAGATATGAAGATGAAGCGTTGCAAACGTCGACTTCTGGAGCTGGGAGCGCTGCGTTGTTGAAATATCGCGAGTTGCCTAGGTTAGTGAAATGTATTTCCGCGGATGGATCGCTCGGATTGAGATTATTTGCGAAAGTACCAATTGTAAAAGTTGCCTCGACGTCGACGTCGTCGACGATTGGAGGGGAAGAAAGTAGAAGGAGCGGGTATAACGCGTTGCGGAAATATTTAACACAATACGAACGCGCTTTGAAGACGACATCGAACGTTGATGTTCTCGTTGGTATATTGCGAGCGTTGCGGGAAGGCGTTCTACTCGATTGCGGTGTCAAGGCGTTTCTTTTGGCAAATCCAGAAAATGGCATTGTACGTTCGGTGTGTGATATATTAATGGTTTCATCGAGTAATAGTAACGTAAATAATATTGATGTGGATGGTGACGTAGTTTCAAGTTTGAAACGTTCGATGGTCGTATTGAAGCGTGAAGCGTTGTTGTTTTTAGGCGACGTTATGCTCGGTATCAAATCTACACTCTACGAGAACAACAATAACAATAGTAGCGATATACACAACACGGGCAACAAATTCGACATACAAGACGACGAAGATATAAATTTTAGCTACTCCGAATCAATACAACGTCGCGAAGTTATCTTCTCTAGAGATTTTTACGATGACTGTAAGAATGGTGACTTTGAAACGTACGCTTTGCAAGTGTTGCCGATTTCACACGCAATAGCGGAATCTTTCATAGCGTGCGCGCGATATCCGGCTCTATGCGGAGAAACTTGCGAACTCTTTGAGCGATGTTTTCTCGAAGTTGATGTTTTAGAGCTTTCAGGAATAGATAAAAGTACGAACGGTGCACATCCGTCGTCACTCGTTCGATTGAAGGGCTACTTGCGTGCTTGGAATGTTTCTGGCGCAAAATCTGTTGGCGATTTTGGCGCAAACGCGCTTTGTTTCGTCACATGCGAAAAACTCGCGCGATTTGTAAAACCAATTAGTAACAGCTCGAATAAGTTTACGAGCGTTGACGATATCTACGACGACGTTGATGATGACGATGAATTAGGTGATATTTTGGAAGTAAACGACAGTTTAGTTAAGAGCTGCGTAGAGACACTTGATACGTGCAATTCTCACGACGATGCACACAATCTACTTGATGCAATGTTCATAATGAGAGCTCTTGGTGGCTCTAAGTGTTTATTACGCTCGCTCGCGAGTAATCAAAATACAGTGAGTGGTATATGGGAGAGGTTTCTACTAGTAAAACCGAAAACGGTAAATGACACTGTACTCTGGTCTCGCATGTTACGACTCTTCAGTGGATGTCTGCGTTTAAATTCTTCATTAATAGATGACGTTGAAGAGATTGCTGCAAAAATGTTAGCGTATGCCATTGCAAAAGTTGGCGCTTTCGCGTGTCGTCAAGCTTTATCGGCAGCTCATACTACAACAACAAAGTCACACGCGAGGGGCAACCCTGAAGTTTACAACGACGAAAATATTAACCCGAATGTATTTATAACTAGTAAAGGCGACGACGATACGCGACCGGTATGGATAAAACATCCAATTATCATCGAGCGCGAACTGGAAAGATGCGGTGATGCAGGCGGTGTTCGAAGATTGGCATTTCAAGAAGTTTTAAGAGATGTGCACGACTGTTTAAAGGCGCTTCAACTTTCGGTAAAAGCTTCTTCCTCTTCTTTTATCGTCGTTGTCGACGTTGTTTTAAAATCAGATGAATTGCTAAAAACGTTTTCGGAAGTATTAAGAAACTCGAAGAAGAAGCGAGTCGAATACGGTGCATTGGTCGCGTGTTGTGATTCCATACATGCTCTTGCTGCTATGGCAAAACGAACTGGAAAACGAAAGTATAGCGATAGTTTGTGCGAACAGTGCCTTCCCGATCTCTTACTTGTCATCGAACGTACGGCAACATGTATCGTGTACCATCTAGATAGCAAACTAAATATCGATGATATTCAGGGAGGAGAAGCGTTATTAGAATCTTCTCTTCTTGCAACACTCGAGCTGTGCAAGAACACGTCGTCTCCCGCTATTTGGGCTGAAAAGTTTGCATCATTTGAAAATACTTCTAACATCTTGCTCAGTCTCGTCGCGAGATCAAGCTCGATTCTGACGAAAGCGTTTTCGTTTTTGAAATCGCCACGATGTGCGGCGCTTGCGTTTGATTTAGTATCGATGCTGTCGTCAGCGTTCATGGACCAAAGTGAACATTCAATGACGATATTGACTGCGGCGGCGGTTACTTCGTGTGAGAGTATTCGCGAGCTCATTTTCACCTCTACATGGTTTGATGCCGCTAGTTTACATGCTATTGATGTCAGTAATGCGCCGATAGCGAGATTCCGGGCCGCCGTATGCGTCGCGCAAATTGTTGCGAGCGTTACTAAAGATGAAAAATTGATCCATAACGACGAAGAGGCAAGTTTAGATCCCGGTTCAATTAATAATGGGCGAATATCAATGGTCTCAGTACTTTCTAGACGAAAGCTTTGGATTAATTTTGCAAAGCTCCTTGAAGGACATGAAACGGATGCTTTAGTTGCTAGGGGGATTTCAAGCGCCATGCTAGCGTGCGCGCGCGTCGATGTAGTCACGGCTAAAGAGTCGTTTTTAGATTTTCACGTCTGTCTAAAGAACTGGCTCAGGCCGAGTAAGAAGACGACAAAATCTATGCATACCGAGGTATTCATGCACCGCTGCGCGACATCGACTAATATTTCAAAATTACTCGGCTTGTTCATAATTGGGGACCGTTTAAATAACGTTGAGCACGATTATGCGTTGAAAGCAGAATCGAACAGTCCAATATTTTACGCCTTGTTTGACGTGTTGGAATCTGCAAAAGCTAGAAAAGCTGAGATGATTTCTGCAAGTGAAATATGTGCAGCTTCTGCAGCGGCGTTATCAATGTCAGTTATGCTTGATATGGAATACAACACACCTGCCGTGGTTGCTTTAGATGGAGATGAAACTGCGCGAGGGCATTTATGCGAAACCACTTGTGCGTTACTCGAGCTCTCGCTCGTCAAAAATACGACTATTCCGCGTAAAGCATTTCAAGGTTTCTTTGCGTTGCTTGCGACTATGTTTAGCTGTAAGAAATCGAGCAGAGATGCCTTAACGTTTGATCCCGAAGAAGACGAAGAGGAATTTGGAGCGTTGCCGAAGACACAGCCGCCACTCATAGAAATTAATGATGATATCGACCAAGTACCTTTGGGCATTCGTCTTTGTAGAGTTCTTGAGCAAACATTTGAGTCTCGCTTTGAGGCTAGCACCACAACAAAAGATGATGATATTTTCTATCAGACCGTTATATCTGCTTTTCAAAATGTGCTCGCGCACTGCGCGAGTGCAAAAGCCGAACTGATTCGTTGCGGTTCTCTCGAAAGATTGTTGAAACGAGTTTCACACGATTCGATTGATGTTGGTGGTATCTCGTTTTGTATGCAAGTTTTGAAGCACGCGAGTTACTCTGATGCGATTGAAAACGACAACGACAACGATAATGGTAATGAACTTATCACATCTTCCATGAGACTTCAAGAAGCTGCAATCATGGTGAAGAACGCGACATTGACAAAATACAACGGTATATCAGTATTTGAAAAACTTTTTGTGACGCTTTTCACTTCAGTGCCGATTAATCCAGCTGGGCAAAACAAATTAAGCTTTACGAAACAGCGGAGAACGGAACTTCGCGATTCATATCTTGGGATGGTTGCTAATTTCATTCTCGAATCGGATGATTTTAAAAGGGGCATTTGTAATGCCATAAAGAATAGCGGAGAAACTTCTCTCTTCAACAGGCTCGTTTCGTTCTTGTTTCGCGAGAAGGAAAAAACGACACGCCTTCGCGATCCTTTAAGTTTCGCGGCAGAAAAGTACATTCCATCAACTACATTAGCGCTTGGTATGGCGTTGCTTTCGTCTCTATCGACGTTTTCGTTGACTCGTGCGCAGTTGTCTCGATCAATATTCATTGAAGCCAGTTGTGAATGTATTGCGAGATTCACAATAGCGTCTGGAAGTAAAAATAGAGACTTGAAACTCGAGTGCGAAGCCGCGCTTGATGCGCTTTGCGTCTTTGCAGGATCCGATATTGACGGTGCAAAACTGCTCTTACGAAGTTCGAAGATTAACATCATCGGGCTTCTCGTTGATTGCTACGAATACGCCGATAACGTCTTTGACGAAAATCTTCACGCGAGCGCGACGGGAAGTAAAAAGAAAACATCTTTCCTTCTCACGAAACAGAAAATTCTCGCGCTTCTGCACAACCTCTCCTTTGCAGGTGATGTCGCAAAAGCGCATTTTTGTGCGAAAACAAAAAGTCTCGACCTCCTCATCGACTCCTTAGAGAACAGTTTCGACTCAAAGTCAAAGTTGCTCGCTGCGTCCACGGTCCTAAGTCTAGTAAATCGAGGCTCTCGCGTAGTCTCGTTGTTGCACAGAGCAGATCGAGCCGAGAAACTTAGACGATGCTCGTACGTCTTTGCAGAAAAATCTGCATCGAATGATCTTTATTCTCGTAAAACGCGCGAGCTTATTGATCTCGATTTAGTTCGCGCCTCGCAAAAGCTTCGAGACGTTATGCAAGTTTTATGTCTCGAAGAACAGGAAAAGTTTTGAAGTAGAGAGACTTCATTTAACAAACTCTTACAATGCTGTAACACTGATCTCGTAAAAACTTTATGCACAAGACGGCGACGACATGAATGATCACTGAATAACAGTAATAGCAATGAAACTTAAAGCGAAAAGCAGGACTCGAGATATTTCTTTCTCCTCCTTCTTCTTCTTCTTCTTTGTTTTCTTCTTCGTCAGTTCTTCTTCTTCTTCGT
>Ga0115001_10001085_pt1 | contig 20837 bp, 18 predicted proteins | sample ArcticOcean_MG_C_12_FD_89869 | JGI IMG/M metagenome (GOLD analysis project Ga0115001, IMG submission 89869) | Marine microbial communities from western Arctic Ocean - ArcticOcean_MG_CB8_130 | ecosystem: Environmental > Aquatic > Marine > Oceanic | place: Arctic Ocean: Canada Basin | collected... | reverse complement strand
TGGCTTTGATGCCAAAAAAGATATTGTTGCAAGTATCAATAAAGGCCAGAGCTATATTGGTCATATTCCCAGCGCAGGTATTAAAAAAGCAAGGAAAGCAGGGTCATATGGCACAAGCAATATGTCTGAGATTCATGATGTAGATGTAATTATTATATGTGTCCCAACCCCTATATCTAAAAATAGAGAGCCAGACCTGCAGCATGTAAAATCAGTTATGAGAGAGATAGCTCCCTTTTTAAGAAAAGGACAGCTAATATCGCTTGAAAGTACAACATATCCAGGCACAACAGAGGAATTAATTATTCCTGTTATCGAAGAGCAGAACTTTACTATTGGTAAGGATTTTTATGTTGTCTATTCCCCTGAAAGGGAAAATCCTGGTGGGGATATTCGACAGGAGAATATTACGAAAATATTAGGTGGGGCGACTAAAGTATGCTCAAAAAAAGGCCATGCTATTTATAGCAAAGTATTTAAAAAGGTAGAGATCGTAAGTTCCATTAAAATAGCAGAGCTAACAAAACTTTTAGAAAATATCCATCGTGCAGTTAATCTTGGCATGATTAATGAATTTAAGATGATTTGCGATAAAATGGGAGTTGATACCATGGAAGTGGTTGATGCCGCTGCCACTAAACCATTTGGTTTTGTTCCATATTATCCTGGTCCTGGATGGGGGGGTCATTGCATTCCCGTGGATCCATTTTACTTCTCATGGAAAGCCAAAGAATTTGGTATGAATGCAAGATTTATTGAGCTTGCGGGTGAGATGAATCTTAATGTTCAGGATTGGCTGCAAGAAAAAATTCTACATGTATTAAATCTTGATGGCATCGCGCTATCTGCATCAAAAATTTTACTACTTGGTCTCTCTTACAAAGAAAACGTAGATGATGCAAGGGAGTCTCCCTCGTTAAGGCTCTATGATTGGATTTCAGTCAATGGCGGGCATGTGAAATACTCTGATCCACATTTTCCAAAATTTCCCTCCTCAAGTAAATATACCTTCAACGATTCCAGTGTTAAATTAACACCCGCTAGTCTTAAAAAATTTGATTTAGTAGTTCTTCTGACCAAGCATAAAGGTTTTGACTATCCTCTTATTAAAAAATATAGCAAAAGAATTATTGATACAAGAGGGGTCTTCGCGCCCGATCAAAAATTAATTTTTAGAGGCTAGAATTTGAAATTTTCAATCATTGGGCCTTCTGGCTATATTGCCAGAAGACATCTTGCCGCAATTCAAAGGTTTGAAAGTCCGAGTATCTATTCTTATCTAGATATAAAAGACTCAGATTTTTCAGTCAAAACCAAGGAATCTAAATTTTTTAGTGATCAAGAAGAGTTCTTTCAAGACCTTGAAATAAACCCAGTAAATTTTTTAATTATCTGCTCTCCTAATCACCTGCATTTTAATCAAATATTAAGATCAGTGGAGATGGGTATTCCTGTGATATGTGAAAAGCCAATCTGTATAAATTATGAAGATTTAGAAGCCTTGAATTCTTTGCCTGATGATAAAAGAGATTTAATTCATTCCATTATGCAGTTAAGGCTTCATCCAGTTGCTAATCAAATAAAGGATTTAACTTCTTCAATTCAGTCATCCATTAGTGCAAATATTCAATTTGTGACCCGCAGAGATGATGCGTATAAAAAATCTTGGAAAGTGAAGCAAGAGTTTTCTGGAGGCATTCTGTTTAATCTTGGGGTACATTATTTTGATTTAATCTTCAATGCACTGGGCCAGCCAATTGACTCAAAGATCGCGACTCTTGATGACTTCACAGCAAAAGGGGTAACACGTTTTTCTCGCGGTCAATTAAATTGGTTTTTTTCTATAGACGATCAGTATTTAACTTCAACTCAGGACACAATAAGAGAATTTTCAATCGATAATACTAAAATAGATTTTTCGAGTGTATCGGAGGATTTGCACTACTTAAATTATTTAGAAATTGTTAATAATAATAAATTTAAATTTAAAGAAATGTATAATGTTCATCAATACATAGCGAATCTATACAAGCATGTCTAAATTTATACACGAAACAGCCATTGTTGATGAGGGTGCTATTATTGGAAATGGCACAAAAATATGGCACTTTTGTCATGTAATGGGCAATGCAAAAATTGGTAATGAATGTTCCTTTGGTCAAAATGTATATATCGGCAATGTTGTTATAGGATCAAATGTTAAGGTGCAAAACAATGTTTCTATTTACGATGGCGTCACAATAGAGGATGATGTTTTTTGTGGTCCCTCATGTGTGTTTACTAATGTTAAAAATCCGAGATCAGGAGTTAATAGACGAGGGGAGTATAGTCCTACAAAGGTAAGTAAGGGAGTTTCTATCGGTGCAAATGCAACAATAGTTTGTGGGGTGACGCTTGGTGAATATTCATTTGTGGGAGCCGGATCAACAGTAACAAAAGATACCAAGCCTTTTTCTTTAAATGTTGGCTCGCCAGCAAAACAGATTGGCTGGATGAGTAAGCATGGAGAGAGAATGGATTTTGAAGATAATATCTATACCTGCATTGTTACCAATGAAAAATATGTTAACAAGGGTGATAATGTATACATAGAACCATCGTCTTAAGTCAATAAAAAGAATTTAAATTAACTAAAAGGAATATTTTATTATGGAATTAAAAGGAAAAAAATTTGTTGTAGTTGGCGGCGCTGGCCTTATTGGATCTCATACTATAGATCAGTTGCTTGAGGAGGATGTAAAGGAAATCGTTGTGTATGATAACTTTGCAAGAGGTAGTTTTGAGAACTTAAATACAGCCTTAAAAGATCCTAGGGTAAATATTTATGATGTTGGTGGGGATATCTTAAGCACTGATATTCTTGAGTCTGCGTTTGAAGGTGCTGATGGAGTATTTCAATTTGCAGCCTTGTGGCTGTTGCAATGTCATGAGTATCCGGAAAGCGCATTTGAGGTAAATGTTCGAGGAACATTCAATATCATGCAGGCATGCATTAAGAAGGATATTTCAAGATTGGTTTTTTCATCTTCCGCTTCTGTGTACGGAGATGCTATCACTGAGCCAATGGCTGAGGATCATCCCTTTAATAACAAGAATTTTTATGGTGCTACAAAAATTGCTGCTGAAGCAATGTTGAGAGCTTATCATCATAGGTATGGCTTAAATTTTGTAGGTTTACGTTACATGAATGTGTATGGGCCAAGACAGGACTATAAAGGTGCTTACATTGCAGTGATTATGAGAATGCTTGATGCTATAGACAAAGGAGAGAGCCCGACAATTATGGGCGATGGGACTGAAGCTTTTGACTTTGTGGCCGTTAAAGACTGTGCTGCAGCTAACATTTGCGCCATGAAAGCCAGTGCTAATGATGAATTTTATAATGTAGGGACTGGCAAAAGAACTTCTTTAAAAGAGCTCGCAGAAATCCTTATAGAGTTAACTGGCTGCACAAAAGAAATTAATTATCTACCTAATAGCTCAGCTACTTTAGTAAAAAATAGAATAGGGGACCCTGCGAAAGCCATTAATGAGATTGGATTTACTTCTAAAATTGATCTGCATGAAGGCCTTAACCAGCTAATAGAATGGAGATCGGCCAAAGTGTCCTCATAATCTTTTTCATCCAATCAACCCAATAGCACTCTTTTTATGTGTGGAATTACAGGTCTAGTTAACCTTCAAGGCTACGATATCTCACCTAGCCTTTTAAAAGCTATGACCCGTGCTATTGAGCATAGGGGTCCCGATGGTGAGGGTAATTGGGTATACAAAAATGTCGGACTTGGTCATCGCAGACTATCCATTCTTGATTTATCAGATAACGCCAATCAACCAATGGCTAGTTCTGATGGCAACTTAATCCTTTCCTATAATGGGGAAATTTATAATTTTCAAGAATTAAGGGCTGAACTTCAGCAGTTTGGGTATAAATTTTCTTCTTCGTCGGATACGGAGGTTCTGCTTTACGCATTTCATAAGTGGGGCGTCAGCTCATTTTTAAAACTTAATGGAATGTTTGCTCTGTGTATTTATGATAAATCTGCAAATAAGCTCTTCCTTGCAAGAGATCGCTATGGAATTAAGCCTTTATATTATTCACAGGAAGACAATTTATTTAGATTTGCATCAGAACATAAAGCCATTCTTGCAAGTCAATCATGCAAGCCACAGCTAGATTTGGATGGTATATATGAGTACTTTACCTTCCAAAATATCATTTCAGATAAAACATTTTTTCAAGGAATACATATGTTTCCTAGTGGGAGTTATGGAGAGCTGAACTTAAACGCAAAAAAACCTATGCTCAATATTCGCTCTTATTGGGACTATCAATTTAAAGAGCCAACTCATCCTATTGATGCAAATGAGCGTGAGCGTGAGCTAAAAAGGCTTTTTGAGCAGGCAGTAAAAAGACAGATGGTTAGTGATGTCGAGATTGGGTCTTACTTGAGTGGTGGAATTGATAGCGGTTCTATTACTGCGATTGCATCCAGAGAATCTTCCAACCTTAAAACATTTACTTGTGGATTTGACCTTACTAATGTCTCAGATCTAGAAAAAAAATTTGATGAAACGAAAAGAGCTAAGTTAGCTTCCTCATTTCTTGGTACAAATCATTTTGAGACTCGAATTTACCCAAGTGATATTGAGAAATGCTTAAGTAAACTTGTTTACCACCTAGAGGAACCAAGAGTTGGACAAAGCTATCCAAACTTCTACGCGGCCTCACTATCTAGCTCCCATTTAAAGGTTGTGTTGTCCGGTGCTGGAGGGGACGAGCTATTTGCTGGATATCCATGGAGATATTACCCAGTTTTGGGGCTAACAAATAAAAAAGATTTTTTAGATAATCACTTTCTAAGTTGGAATAGGCTCTTAGATCCCCTGGAGCTAAAAAAATTATTTACTCCTTTAAATATTGATCTAGATAGACCTAGAAACGTCTATAACGAATACTTTGGTAATTTAGAAGACACAAGACTTACTCCCGAAATTATTGCAAATGAGTGCTTAGCTTTTGAAGCCAAAACATTCCTTCAAGGCTTATTTGTGGTGGAAGACAAAATTAGTATGGCTCATGGGCTCGAGACAAGAGTGCCATTCATGGACAATGACCTTGTAAATTTTGCTATGGAATGCCCAATAAATTTAAAGCTTGGAGAGTTCAGCTCCTTTAAAGCTAAGCTTAGTAAAAGTATCTCTCAAGTTGACCCAGTTAATGCCGAGCATTCAGACGGCAAGATGATATTGCGAAAAATGCTAGCAGAATATGTCCCTGAGGAAATACAAAATGCGCGCAAGCAAGGCTTCTCTTCACCAGATGCAACTTGGTTTCGGGACCAGAGCTCAGGTTTTGTTATGAACCATATCCATGATAACAAGAAGTTGTTACATTCAATTATGGATACAGGAATGATTGATGAGATAATTGCAGATCATATGTCAGGAAAAAATAATTCTCGGTTGCTTATATGGTCATTCCTATATATGGGTGAGTTTTTGAAACAATTTTCTCCACCGGAATGTTCTGGCTAATGAAAAAAACTATACTAATAACTGGTGCAGGTGGTTTTATTGGCTCTCATGTTCTTGAGTTGCTTAAAGGAGACTACGAAATATTTGCGCTATTTCATAACGCGCCATCAGAGAGTTTGGGGGTTAACGTGCTTGTTGGCAATCTAGCAAAAGATATTTCTCATATCCTGCCAAGAAAAATAGATTTAGTATTGCACCTAGCTCAATCAAATTTCTATAGAGATCCTGTGAATAATGGTCAGGATATTTTTGATATTAATACCATATCAACATTCAACCTTTTGAATTGGGCTAAGAAAGCTGGGGCGCAGAAGTTTATTTACTCATCTACAGCAAATGTTTACGAGCCAACTTCAGAAATTCTAACAGAAAGATCTTTGGTTAAGCCAATGTCTCTTTATGCTGCTTCAAAAGCCTCTGCTGAAATGTTAGCGGGCCAATTCTCAAGGGACTTTCATGTGTCAATTTTGAGAGTGTTTACTGTTTACGGCCCAATGCAAAAAAATATGCTTGTTGCTCAAATGATTGAGCGTTTACAAAACAATGATGAAATTTCTCTCGCTGGAGGAAAGGGAATATTCTTAACCCCATTGTATATTTCTGATGCTGCTCAACTTATGGTGCATTTACTCGATTCATCTGAATGTAGAAGTGGTGATGTTTTTAATCTATCTGGCTTAGAACAAACTAGCCTTGCTGAAATAGTCAGCATTCTTGCTCAGATACTAGAAGTAAAACCAAACCTTGTAATAACTGATGGCACACCTGGTAGTCTGATGGGTTGTTCAAGAAAGATCCTTGAATTGCTAAATTACTCAAATCTCACCTCTTTGCAGGCAGGTTTGGAGCTTAGCGTCCATGGTTAATACTTTATCCAGATCAATTAAAGTTGTGGTGTTTTGAATGACCAATTCAGTCGTTCAATCATTTATAATTGCAACTGACAATAATTTTTCAATCTCAATATGTATTCAAATTTAAATCTTTTACTGATAACAGAGCCTCATAAAAATGAAGCTCTCAAAATTGAGTTGGATGCTTTGATTGCGTTGGATTTTGGAGAGTTAGATGTAAGGACATTTGTTCCCACTATCAATGATAGCTTTAAAGCGGTTAAAATAGATGGAATAGCTGAGCAAAAAATCTAAATATACGAATGCAGATTTTTAGATCAGTAATCATTAGACAGGATATATAAAAATTATGAAAGCGGTAATCTTAGCGGGTGGACTCGGAACTAGAATCAGTGAAGAGACGCATTTAAAGCCAAAGCCAATGATAGAGATTGGAGGAATGCCAATTCTTTGGCACATCATGAAAAGTTATTCTTCTCATGGCGTTAATGATTTTATTATATGCTGTGGTTACAAAGGTTTTTTTATAAAAGAATATTTTTCAAATTATTTCTTACACAGATCAGATGTAACTATAGATCTTCAAGGAAATGATATTGAAATTCATGAAAATTATTCAGAGCCGTGGAAAATTACTTTGGTAGATACTGGCCCCGATACCATGACAGGAGGTCGCCTAAAAAGAGTAAAAAAATTTTTACAGGAAGAGGAAGCTTTTTGTTTTACCTATGGTGATGGTGTTTCAGATATCAACATCAAAAGTTTAATAGATTTTCATAGCTCCCATAAAAAGTTAGCTACGATTACTGGGGTTGTGCCGCCAGGTAGGTATGGTGCAATTGTGAGTGATGGAGATATTGTGAAATCATTTGAGGAAAAGCCTCGAGGAGATGGTGGCATAATTAATGGTGGCTATTTTGTTCTATCTCCCAAAGTAATTGATTTGATTGATGGTGACGAAACAAGCTGGGAATTAGATCCGCTTCATAAGCTAGTTGACGAAGAAAATTTAATGGTTTTCAAGCATAATGGTTTTTGGCAGCCAATGGATACCTTAAGAGATAAAAATTATTTAGAGGAACTTTGGGCGACTAATCCTCCATGGAAGTCTTGGTCTTAAATGAATTTACAATATAACCAACTCAGAAATTTCTGGCTTGGAAAAAAGGTTTTAATCACAGGTCATACTGGCTTTAAAGGCAGCTGGCTTTCAATCATTCTTAATCAACTTGGTGCAGTGGTTTCTGGGATCGGTTTAGAGCCCGAACTTCAGGAAAATTTATTTTCTTCAGCATCGATTGAGTCATTTGCTGAGAGCTTCATATGTGACATTACCAACTTAGAGGCAACAAGGAAGATAGTTAAATCCATTCAGCCTGAGTACATTTTTCATTTAGCAGCACAATCTTTAGTCTTGGAAAGTTACAGGGAACCTATATCTAATCATGCCACCAATATCATGGGCACTGCTAACATGCTCGAAATAATTAGAGAGTCTTCTAACATTAATGCTGCCGTATTTATTACTACAGACAAGGTTTACAAAATGGAAGAATGGATATATCCATATAGAGAAACTGATGCTCTAGGTGGGATAGATCCCTATAGCGCGAGCAAAGCGGCATGTGAAATATTGATAGATAGCTATAGGACCAGTTTCTTTGATGAGCTAAAAATTCCACTAGCTTCCGCTAGAGCCGGAAATGTCATTGGTGGTGGCGATTGGTCAAAGAATAGATTAATACCAGATGCAATAAAACGATGGAATGATGGAGGAGAGCTGTTAGTTAGGAGACCGCAAGCAATAAGACCATGGCAGCATGTTATTGAGCCTTTGATAGGGTATCTAACGTTGGCTCAAGCAATATCCGAGGATCTTTCACTGTCAGGCTCTTTTAACTTTGGACCTAATGCTCAGGATGCTATGTCAGTAAAAGATGTAATTAAGATATTGCAAAATAATTATATTGATGGAAAGGTTAAATTTGACGTTTCCACTAGTGATTTCCATGAATCTGGACTTTTAACACTGGATATAAGTAAGGCAAAATATTTACTTAATTTTGAGCCGAAATTGCAGACCTCATCAGCTATTGCGAATACGGCCAAGTGGTATAAAGCATATTATGAAGGGCAGGATGCTTATGAGCTATGCCTAGCTGACATAGAGAAATATTTTGATGAGTGAAATCAGTATCTTAGATTTAAAAATGGAAGGGTTAAAGCTTCTCACTCGTGACAATCATCTTGATGCGCGAGGTTCATTTCATAAACTCTTTTCATCTTTTCATTTGCATAAGGTTTGGAATCATTCAATCAAGCAGATTAATCTTTCTCAGACCATGCAAAAAGGCACTGTTAGGGGTATGCATATGCAGTTGTCCCCAGAAACTGAAGCGAAGATTGTAACTTGCCTTAAAGGAAAAATTTTTGACGTTGCTTTAGATCTTCGTCAACATTCAGATACCTTTCTGCAATGGCATGCTGAAGAATTATCTGAAGAAAATCTCTCTTCGCTACTTATTCCTGCTGGATTTGCGCATGGCTTTCAAGCTTTATCAGATAATACCGAAATACTTTATGTTCACTCACATAACTATGTCAAAGAGAAAGAATTTGGCATTCACCACCTTGATAAGACTTTAAAAATTGACTGGCCATTACAAATTACTACTTGCTCAGATAAAGATAAAAAATTACCCCAGTTTTCCAAACAACTTATTGAGGAGATGAATGATGAAATGTAGACACTGTCAAAGTATTATTTCTTTAGACTTATGCAACTTGGGATTTGCTCCTATCTCCAATGGCTATCTCACTAAAGAGGCCTTAAGTGCTAAAGAAACCTATTACCCCCTAAGAGTTGGTGTTTGCAATTCATGTTGGCTTGTCCAGACAGAGGATTTTAGTTCACCCGAAGAGTTATTTTCTTCTGACTATGCATATTTTTCCAGTGCCTCCTCAAGCTTCCTTGCGCATGCTAAGTCATATGTGCAGATGATCGAACAAAGATTAAATTTGAATAGTTCTAGCTTGGTTTGCGAGATTGCTTCTAACGATGGCTACCTTTTAAAAAACTTTAAAGAAAAAAATATTCCATGTTATGGGGTTGAGCCTACGCATAGTACTGCTGAGGCATCTGAAAAACTGGGAATCGAAAATATCAAAGAGTTTTTTGGTACTGAGCTTGCAAAAGAACTTGTAATGAAAGATATGCAATGTGATTTAGTTCTAGGGAATAACGTTTTTGCCCATGTACCAGATATAAATGATTTTACTTCTGGTATAGCAACACTTCTTAAACCAAGTGGTGTTGTTACCCTGGAGTTTCCTCACTTACTAAGGCTTCTTGAATCTTGCCAGTTTGATACAATTTACCATGAACACTACTCATATCTTTCGCTACATGCAGTGCAAAAGATATTTAGCAAAGCAGGTTTAAGAATCTTCGATATTGAGGAGATTGATACTCATGGCGGAAGTATTAGAGTCTATGGTTGCCATGATACAAGTGCTATAAATGAAGAGCAGTCTGTGAGCAATCTCCTAGATTACGAAAAAGATTTTGGAATTTGTAAGGAGGCAACTTATAACGGCTTTCAACCAAAAGTTGATCATATAAAAAATAGCTTTTTAGAGTTTTTATTAGAGCAGAAAGCTAACAATAAAATAGTTGTTGGTTATGGTGCAGCTGCAAAGGGCAATACACTACTTAATTATTCAGGCATTAAACCCGATCTTATCTCTCATGTTTTCGATGGAGCAGAATCAAAACAAAATAAATTTTTACCTGGCAGCCATATTCCAATCTTAGAGCCCTCCAGAATTAGTGAAATTGATCCTGATTATGTAGTTATTTTTCCCTGGAATATTGCTGACGAGATTCAAAAAATTGCTAAGCCAATGATCAGAGAAGACGCCAAATTTGTTGTGGCGATACCTGAGCTAAAAATTATATGACAAATAAGATTTATTATACAAAGCCTTCGATTACAAACTTAGAAATAGAGTATGCAAATGATGCTGCTAAAAATGGTTGGGGGGATGATTGTTATAAGTATATTGATTTATTTGAAAAGAAATTTGCTGCCCATCTTGATGTTAAGCATGCTCATGCCACATCAAGTTGCACAGGAGCTCTTCATTTAGGTTTTTATTCATTGGGTATTAAGCCAGGAGATGAGGTAATTTTAGCTGATACTAATTGGATCGCTTCTGTGTCACCTATTGTCCACCTTGGCGCAACTCCAGTCTTTGTTGATATTAATCCAAAAACATGGTGCCTTGATCCGACTTTAGTTGAAAAAGCAATAACAAAAAAAACAAAAGCAATTCTTGCGGTACATTTGTATGGAAACTTAGCAGATATGTCTGAAATTCTTAAAATTTCTAGAAAATATAATATTCCCGTTATTGAAGATGCTGCTGAGGCTATTGGGAGTGAATTTCATGGAAAAAAAGCTGGCTCTATGGGGGAGTTTGGTACTTTTTCTTTTCATGGCACTAAGACAATAACTACTGGTGAAGGCGGAATGTTTGTAACAAATAACGATAAAACCTTTGAGCGTATTTTACAGTTGAATAATCATGGCCGTTCTCCAAATCAAATTAAACAATTTTGGCCAGAAGAGGTTGGATTTAAATACAAGATTTCTAATATCCAAGCCGCAATAGGTTGCGCTCAAATGGAAAGAATTGATGAATTAATTAATAAAAAACGAGAGATTTATAATATTTATAAAGACCTTATTAGTTCAATGCAGGGCGTTACCATTAATTACGAGCAAGAAAATTGTAAAATAGGAGCATGGATAAATAATATTGTCCTAGATCCCTCTTTGAAGATATCAAGGGAAGTCCTCATTAAAAATTTTCAAAAACATCAAATTGATGCAAGAGTATTTTTTTGGCCATTAAGCTCTTTTGATATGTTTAAATCAAATGAAAATAATCTTCATGCATGGGACATACCGACAAGAGCCATCAATCTACCGAGCTACCATGATTTAACCTTTGATGATCAGGTACGAGTTATTAATGTTATTAAGGAGACGATTCAAGTTTCACAAGCGTAATTGTATTGGCTAATAGAATTTTCCTGTAATATAATTCCACCACTTTGAATCCAACTAACCATATAAAAGGAAACGAGAATTTGCTTTTTTTAGTATTCAAAAAAATCATAACTCCAGTCTTCATAAGTTTTGTAATTTCAAGTTTTTTTTATTTTTCCCTTTATGCTGCAGAAAATAGAATTTATATTTTTGTACTTTTTACTTTACTAACTTTATTATCATTACTTGTAAATATTCTATGTAGTCAAAGATTAAGAGGCTTATTGTTTAAGTCAGTAGAAAAGTTATATTAGTTATTGTGATACAAATACATTACTTGGTAGATTTCTTTTTCAATTTATATTACACATAATACATACTTAAATTAGGAGCATTCATGCAATTTATCGATCTCAAAAAACAATATATTCGTTACAAAGAAAGGATTGATGGGGCTATTTCCTTATCTTTAAGTTCATCAAACTTCATCTTGGGCAAGGAAGTAAATACTTTAGAAAGCAGACTCGCCGAATACGTTGGTTGTAAGTATTGTCTCACTGTTGCGAATGGAACTGATGCACTTCATATTGCAGAGATAGCATTGGGTATAGACAGTAACTGCAATGTGATATTACCCTCTTATACATGGGTATCAACCGCTGAAACCATAGAAATGCTGGGAGCTGAAATAAGGTTTGCTGATATTGATAAAGATACCTTTAATATCGATCCTGAACACGTAAAACAGCTTATAGATGCCAAAACTAAATTAATTATTGGAGTATCAATCTTTGGACAAACTTGTGAGCTAGAAGAATTGCAAAAAATTGCAGACCAAGCCCAAATTAATTTTTTAGAGGATGGCGCGCAAAGTTTTGGCGCAATGATCGGTAATATCAAGTCATGTTCATATGCTGATGTTTCTACAACTAGTTTTTTTCCTTCTAAACCTCTGGGCTGTTATGGAGATGGAGGAGCTATCTTTACGAATAATATTGACATTTATAACAAATGCAAATTACTGGCAAGGCATGGACAAGACGATAATAAAGTTTTTCAAATAGCTGGTTTCAATAGTAGGCTAGATGCTATCCAAGCAGCTGTTCTGAACGTAAAATTAGATTACTTCGATCAAGAAATTCAGCTTAGGCAGAATGTTGCTAGTTTATATAAAGACAAATTTTCTGCACATACCGATGAGATTATAATTCCATACATTAAAAATAATATGATCTCAGCATATGCTCAGTACACTATTCAATTTTCTGATAATGCCTTACCAGAATTTGTTAAAAAATATTTATATGAGTCAGGAATTCCATCTGTTACCTATTACACTCCTCCTGTTCACATGCACCCAGCTTATTCGAAGCATGCCTCAACACTTAATGTAACCGAAGAGTTAAGCAGAAGAACTTTAAGCCTTCCTTTTCATCCGTTCCTGACCCCAGAGGAAGTAGAAACTATTTCCTGTGCTGTTATTAAGGCTTTGGAGCTTTTTGCTGAATAAATATATACCAACACTTATTTAGTTTAAAATATCTTAACGACATGACTGATTCTATTTATATTCCTACTTCAGCAGACACGTCTGAAGACCAGTCTATTGGTGCAAATGCAAAATTTTTGCGTGGGTTTACTTTAGAAAAGTTCTACATGATTGATGCTCGCAGCATAGTCACAAGGGACATTAAGGAGCATGCTTTAGTGCATGGCTCTCTTGTAATTCACCGCGGCTACATATGCAAATATGGCGTTAAGATTAAAAATAACAAAACTATGTCATGTTTAGCATGTTCATAGGAATGTATTTTTTAGGATAAATTAGTATGTGTGGCATCTCAGGAATATTGTATTCACACTCACACGAGGAAATCTCATCTATTAGTAAGTTAATGAATCAGGAGTTAGCTCATCGGGGGCCAGATGCCAGCGGTCAATGGATCGAGAGCAATAATACAGTTGCCTTGGCCCATAGAAGATTATCAATTCTTGGGCTAGGGGTTGATGGTAATCAGCCTATGTCCTCAAGGTGTGGAAGATTTATGATAGTTTTTAATGGCGAGATTTATAACTTCCAGCAGATCAAAAAAAAATTACAATTACCAGACTTGAAAAGTGGATCAGATACTGAGGTGCTTATTGAGGCTATTTCTAAAATAGGCGTAGCTCAGACCTTAGATATTGTAAATGGGATGTTTGCTTTTGCTGTATGGGATAAAAAAAACTTATGCATGACTTTGGCACGGGACAGAATGGGCGAGAAACCCATGTATTACAGCATTCAAAATAATGCATTAATCTTTGCTTCTGAGTTAAAAGCTTTAACCAAAGCTAGTGGATTTGAATTTAAAATTTGTGCAAATGCATTAAATCTTTATTTTCAGCATGGCTATGTGCCTGGACCGCACTCTATTTATAAAAAGGTTAATAAGTTACTTCCAGGACATCTGATTAAGTTTTCTCAAGAAAATTTAACTAATTCAGATTCTCATGTTCAGTCAAAACCTTTTTGGGAGCTAAGACATTCTATAGATTTTAAAAAAAAGGTTTTTTATAAGAAAAATCCACAGGAAGCCATTAATGATCTAACCACTCTCTTGGAGGAATCAACAAAAAATCAAATGGTGTCTGATGTTCCAATTGGATCTTTTTTATCTGGCGGCATTGATTCATCAATTATTACAGCTTTGATGCAGAAAAATTCTATTAATCCAATTAATACTTTTTCCATTGGCTTTGATGATAAAAGGTTTAATGAGGCCCACCATGCTAAAGAAGTTGCGAATTTTCTTGGTACTAACCATGTAGAACATTATGTACCCCCAGATGAGGCGTTTAAGGTGATTCCAGACCTAGGAAGAATATACGATGAACCATTTGCAGATCCATCACAAATTCCTACCTATCTTGTCTCTAAAATTGCTCGACAAAAAGTTACTGTTGCCTTAACGGGTGATGGAGGTGATGAATTATTTGGAGGCTACAATAGACACGTGTTCTTAAAAATGTGGGAATCTTTTGAGGTTTTTCCATATCAAATGCGAAAATTAGCAGGAAGATTGCTGAATGCTGGACAAAATATTAAATTATTCAACATTTTGGAAGACATAGATCTCATAAATTTCTTACCAAAAAATTTAAATGATAAAGTCTCTAAAGTTTCAAATAGATTGATTGATATCAAGGATTCTCATGAATTGATAAGAAGTTTGTCTATGATAGATAGTCTATATCACCCAGCCATCAATGAAAATTTAATCTCAGAGCATTTAGAACCTTTTCATAATTTCGAAACCTACCCAGGCTCTTTGATGGAAAAAATGACATATTTAGATGCTATGAAATACCTACCAGATGATATCCTGGTAAAAGTTGATCGTGCATCTATGGCAAATAGTCTTGAGACGAGGGCTCCCTTCCTTAATTATAAATTAGTTGAGTTTGCATTTGGACTGCCAGAGAGCCTTAGAGTGAGAAATAGAGATTCTAAGTGGATACTTAAGCAGGCTTTATTTAAATTAGTGCCAAGAGAACTTATAGAGAGGCCTAAAATGGGTTTTGGTGTCCCGGTAGGCACTTGGATTAATGGACCATTAAAAGATTGGGCAGATTCTTTGTTAACTGAAGAGAAGCTTAATAGAGACGGGCTTTTAAATGCAGAATTAATTAGAGACCGATGGTTGGCACATCAAAACGGGAGTGCTAATTGGGATTCATTTTTATGGAGCGTACTTATGTTTGTACTATGGATGGATAGCCAATAAATGATTCTTTACGCTTTAATTTTTCTTTTACCAGCATGTATTGCTATGCTAAATATCAAGCTTAACTCCTCATTTGCAAAGTTTTCTTTTTATTTTTATTGTTTTTTTCTAATAATTTTTGTTGGCCTTAGATTTGAAAATGGTGTTGATTGGTGGAATTATCTTATATTCCAAAGCACTTACGAAAACATATCATTTAAAGAAATATTTAATGACCAGGACCCTGGATATGGAGTGCTTAACTGGCTTAGCTATAAATTATTTGATGGAAGTATATTCTTTGTTAACTTCGTATCAGCAGCTATTTTCATAATCGGTCTAGCAATTTTCTGCAAGACCATGCCATCTCCGTGGCTTGCATTAGCGATATCAGTATCATTTTTGGTAATAGTTATGGGTATGAATTATACCCGTCAAAGCGCCTCCCTAGGCTTTGGTTTGATTGCTCTTACATCTCTTTTTAACAAAAAAAGTCTTATGTTTTTTGTATATATGATGTTCGCGATCAGTTTTCATAAAACTGCTATTGTCTTATTGCCACTTGCACTGCTTGGATTGCAAAATAGACTCATTGTTTTCACGGCACTGATATTTCTCGCACCTTTCCTCTATTATGTATTTGTCAGTAGCTACATAGAGCAAACAATTGATTTGTATCTTGGTAGAGGAGGCATGGATTCTGATGGAGCCTTTGTGAGGGTCGCATTAAACTTTATTGCATCGATTTTCTATTTATTATTTAGAAAAGAAGTGAATTTACCCCAGAATGTCCAAGGAATTTTTGATGCCATGGCCGCCGTGAATTCTTTTCTCTTTTTGATGCTATTTATCTTTCCATCAACTACTGTTATTGATCGATTTGCACTTTTTTTTACCCCTATGCAAATCTTTATGTTCTCTGCCTTACCTTATATTTTTAAACCATTCCCATTATCAGCGTTTATTATTTTGATTGTATATGGAGCGCAACTATTTTTATGGTTATCGTTTTCAGTCTATGCGTGGCTGTGGATACCTTATAATTTTTGGATCTTTTAGAAGTGGGCACAAAGAAGAAAATTATCTTATCCATCAACACTGTTTGGAATGTAGTAAATTTTAGGGCGACGCTTATAAAATTCCTTCAGAATAAAAATTATGAAGTTATTGTACTGGCTCAATCTGATGAATACGCCCAAGAGTTAGCTTTGTTGGATGTTCGATTAATTTCCATTTCAATTAACAGCCAAAAACTATCTATAATAAATGATCTAAAATTACTGATGATGTACATTTGGTATTTTTATAAAATTCAACCAGATATATACCTTGGCTATACCATTAAACCTAATTTATATGGATCCATTGCTGCCAAAATTTTTAATACCCCAGTAGTTAATAATATCAACGGCCTTGGCAAAGCTTTCAGTACCCATGGGTTACTTTTTAGATTTGCAAGATATGCATATAAATTTGCTTTAAGTAAATCTAAAACTATTTTTTTTCAAAACCAAGAAGATAAAGATTTTTTTATATCCCTTGGAATTGCTCACCATCTAAATGCAGGTTTGCTCCCTGGTTCTGGAGTTGATCTCGATGCATTTAATGAGGATTTATATTCTAAACAACCAGAGCAACCTTTTACCTTTATTCTAATTGCAAGACTCTTAAAGGAGAAAGGTATTTTTGAATATATTCATGCAGCTCGACTAACACTTAAAGATTACCCTGGTACTAAATTTCTTTTAATGGGCATAATCGATGAAAACAACCCATCCTCCCTAACTATAAATCAAATTTATGATTGGCAGGAAGAGGGTGTTATCAAGTTTTTAGGAGTTCAAGATGATGTTCGGCCATTTCTTGCACAGTCAGATTGCGTTGTTCTTCCTTCTTACTACAATGAAGGAACACCCAAGTGCTTGCTAGAGGCAGCATCAATGAGCAAGCCCATTATTACTACTGATTGGAAGGGCTGCAAAGATACCGTAGATCATGGAATAAATGGCCTCCTATGCAAACCTAAGGATGTGCAGGATCTCTATTTGTGCTTAAATAAGATGGTAGGTATGAGCGAATTAGACATTCAGAAATTAAAATCTTCTAGTAGAAAAAAAGCTAAAATGTTCGATGAAAAAATTGTTTTTAATGAGTACCTTAAAGCTATTGAGGCAAATATATGATTTATATATATGGGGCTGGTTATGTTGGGTATTCACTCGCATTATTACTAGCTCAGAAAAATCAGGTGGTCATTTGTGATACTGATCCAGTAAAAGTTGAGAAAATTAATTCTTGCGAACCACCCATAGAGGCGGAGCAAGAATTTCAAAGCTTAATATCTTCCTGCAAGCATCCGATCAAAGCATCTACTAATTTTTCTGAGTATATTGATAGAGCATCCATGGTGATAATCGCAGTTCCAACTAACTTCAATGCTGACACTCAACATTTTGATACCAGCATCGTAGAACTATGCATTCAACAAACAATTGCAAATACAAAAAATCTCCCAATTTTTATTAAATCTACTGTTCCCGTTGGTTTTACAAAAACTATTTTAGATCTTTACAGAACAAATAAAATATTCTTTTCTCCTGAATTTCTTAGAGAGGGAAAATCTATATTTGATCATATAAATCCGTCAAGAATCATTATCGGGGGTCCCAAGAATGCGCACTCCATTGCTTTTGCAAATTATTTACTTGAGATTGCAGAAAAAAGTGATGTACCTTTGATTTATACAAGCTGCTCAGAGGCGGAGGCCATCAAATTATTTTCGAATACCTACCTTGCAATGAGAGTTGCATTTTTTAATGAGCTTGACTCTTATGCAGATATTTTCTCTCTGAGCTCTAGAGAAATTATTAAGGGTGTTTGTTCGGATCCAAGAATAGGCGAGGGCTATAATAATCCATCATTTGGTTATGGAGGTTACTGCTTACCAAAAGATACAAAACAACTACTTGCAAATTACAAATTAGTTCCACAAAATATTATTCAAGCAATAGTAGAGTCTAATAATACTAGAAAAGATCACATTGCTAACCAAATTATTAAGCAAAATCCTAAGGTGGTTGGGATCTATCGACTTGTCATGAAAAAAAACTCGCAGAACTTTAGAGTATCGAGCATTCAGGGAATTATGAAACGCCTCAAGGCAAAAGGAATAGAGGTCATTCTATTTGAGCCGTTATTACAAGAGCCTGAATTCTTTAATTCAAAAGTTATTAGTAATTTTAGTGAATTTGTACAAGATTCTAATATTATCGTTGCGAATCGCATGGATGATGAGCTCATCCCTTATCAGGATAAGGTTTATACAAAAGATCTATTTGGCAAAGATTGAGGCTAATATTGCTCCTGCAAACTCTTGAATTATTCAATTTTTTATACCCCTGTCGTATCAAAGATGGTAAAATTTCAAAAAAAATTATCCTAATCTTGTATGCGTAAACTCAAGCTTCTCTTATTAATTTCAGCAATATTTGCTATTCCTGTTTTTTCTCAGGTACCTGATGAAGATTTTCTGGCCAGCTTAAGTGAGGAGGTGGGAAGAGATTTAAATGCTGAAAATGAAAATCGTTTTCGAAAGGCTGGCGAAATTGCAAAGCTTCATAAAATTGACATATCAGTAGATAGTAATAGGAAAGCTTTAGACGAACTGCAGTTAAACATTGATGATTTGCGTAATAAACTTTCTCAAAACGATCAATCCTCTGATGGTGGCACTCAACTAAGACGTTTTGGAGATGTAATTTTTAGCTCTCTGCAATCATCCTTTATGCCAATTAATCTTCCGAATCTTGACCCAAATTATATTCTTGATTATGGTGACATTCTTCGAGTCCAGGTAACAGGTAAAATGGCTTTAGACCTAAAGGTTGATGTGAATAGAGACGGATCTATCTCTATCAAAAGTGTGGGTAAGATTTATGTGGCTGGATTAAGCTTGGATGAAGCATCTAAGGTAGTCACCACTAGGGTTAAAAGCTATATTTTAGGAACAGATGCTGCTATTTCTTTGGTGAATATTCGAGATGTTCAGGTACTTCTATTAGGGGCTGTAAATTCTCCTGGAGTCTATACTGTATCAGGAAATTCTAATGCGCTTCATGTGCTTAATGCGGCTGGTGGAATTGCAGATCATGGGTCATTTAGAGATATCAAAGTTACTAGAGACAATAAAGTAATGGATAGCATTGATTTATATGATATTTTTATCTTTGGAAAAAATACTTCGCTTCCGAGATTACGCTCTGGCGATGTTATATTTGTCAAACCAAAAAATGCAGAAGTCGCTATATCTGGTGGTGTTAGTAACCCTATGATCTATGAGGTTATTGAAAATGAAACTATTGCTGACGTAGTGAATTTTGCTGGTGGCTTTTCGAAGACTGATAAGAGTGATCCTCGAGTTATAGTCACCAATAGAGCCAATAATCCGAGTGCAAATAGCTCTTATCAAACTCTGTTAAGTGACGACTTATCTCTACGTCTTGCAAAAGACAACGACAATATCTTCATACCATTTTATAAACAGGATTTTATTCCAAGCAAGGCAGTAACAATTTCAGGCATGGTTAAATATCCTGGTACATACTATATAGATGAGGGCGATAGGCTATCAAAGCTCATAGATTTAGCCGGAGGTATCAAAGATAATGCTTATACTTTTGCCGGCACTCTATTAAGACAATCTACCAAAGATGTTCAGGAATCATTTTATAAAAAAACTTACCAAGATACTATTACTTTTTTGGCAGCTAATCTTGGAAACCCATCAACAGGGATATATAGCGCTTCATCAGATGGCGCTTTAAAAATTATTTTAGAAGAATTGAGATCGCGAGAACCAACCGGAAGGGTGATTACAGAGTTTGATCCTTATGTGCTAAAAAATGATCCAGTTAAAGATACCTTATTAGAGCATGGAGATAAAGTTAATATTCCCGCATTTACTGATTATATTTTTCTATTAGGAGATTTCAAAAGTCCTGGTGTCCATAAATATCATAGCTCTCTATCAGTATCTGATTATGTAGACCAAGCCGGGGGTTTCTCCAAGTTTAGTGATAAATCTATTCTTATTATTGATCCCAATGGTGTTTCTCAGGAAGTTAAACCTGCATTTTTTGGAAAATATATTGGTGATAATGAGATATATCCAGGCTCAGTAATCTTGGCTACTAGGGAAGTCGGCAAGGTCAGAGGTATAAATTATGCAACTACAGTTGCTCCTGTAATTAGCAGCCTGGCTATCTCTCTAGCTTCGCTCAATTCGATTGTAGATAATTAAGTCGTTTATTTTTAGTGCACAGATCGAGATATATGCATCTTCATCGCTATTGGCTACTTCTAATATTTATCCTCTCGTCTTATGAGGTTAAATCAGACCTAAGCGATTACATATATCCAAAAAGTAGTCCAAGTTACTCTAACTATGGAACAATCGGTTTAATTCAAATGCCAACCGCAAGATCTCTTTCTGCGGGAACAGTTGCATTTTCTTGGTCAGACAATAAACCATATCAACGTGGTTCTATTTTAGCTTATCCATTTAGATGGCTTGAAGCCTCATATCAATACACTGATATGGAAAACGCACTATATAGTGATGTTGCAGCGTTCAGTGGTGACCAAAC
>Ga0115001_10001069_pt1 | contig 20982 bp, 21 predicted proteins | sample ArcticOcean_MG_C_12_FD_89869 | JGI IMG/M metagenome (GOLD analysis project Ga0115001, IMG submission 89869) | Marine microbial communities from western Arctic Ocean - ArcticOcean_MG_CB8_130 | ecosystem: Environmental > Aquatic > Marine > Oceanic | place: Arctic Ocean: Canada Basin | collected... | reverse complement strand
TGGCCGTATTCGTCGGCGGTGATCGTACCGGCGTCGGCGGCGGGGCCCTGGTCGCGGTCGGGTAAGAATGGCTGGATCATGTCGATTCGCTTCCAGGTAGCGACTGGTTGGTCGCCCGCGGCGTCCGGCACATACTTCGATGGCGCGACCCGTTCGTGGTGGTGGATGTAGCGGGCGCAGTTCGGGAAAACGTTGGCGACTGTTGCCCGGACAACCAGTTGGGCTCCGGGCCACTGCGCCAGCGCGTCCGGATCATCGGACAGCTCGGCAGTTGCCTGGAGCCGAAGTCGCTGCGGGGTGACCATGTCGATGAAGAGCAGGCCAATCTTGGCGGCCGACTCGATGTTGCCCATCGACAGGAACATGCCGTTGCCGTCGTAGCTGGGGAACTCGACGGTGTGCTCGTCAACCACACGCACCATGCCGGCGGGGCCGCCCTTGTACGAGACAGTTGGCCAACCGTCGGCGTTCACGCTCGACAGGAAGAAGTGGTCCCGCGTTTCAATGAAGGTCTTCTGATCATCGTCGATCGAGTCGGTGATGATCGTTGCTTCGAACACCGCTGCAAGGTTGCTGGTGTCGAAGCGAGATTGCAGGGCTCGCTGTTCGTTTCCGTAGAAGCTCATGTCGCAGCCTCGCAGAGATGACAATCGCAGACCCCGGCGGGCTGGTGGCGGGGCGGTCGAAAGACTCAGCCGCAGCAGACGCCGGAGGTGTCGGCGGCGGCGTGTTCCATTTGGTCCGTGTCGCCGCTCTTGACGTACCACTCCCACTTGGCGCCCTCAGGCGACTGCATCCAGGTTTCGGTTTTCTCTGCGTAGCAGCACACCGCGTCTTCGACGCCGGTCGTCGTGATGCCGGTGTCGGTGATGCGGGCATCGGCTGCGACGACTTCGTCGGCAGTTTCGGTCTCGACGCCGAGGTGGTTGAGGTGGTGGAACTCGCCGGGTGCTGCAGCCTCGCGATGGTCGCCCCCGACCTCGAACAGCACCAGCTTCAGGGGTGGGTTCTCGATGGCGAAGTTGGCATAGCCAGGCTTGGTCTTGGCAGGTTTGGCGCCAAACATCTTGGAATAGAAGTCAATGGCTTCGTCGAGGTCGGTGACGTTGAGGGCGAGTTGCAAGCGCATGGGGGATCACTTTCGAGAGAACGACGGTGTCATCGTATTGATGGTGATCGATATATTATCAACATATCGATCACCATCAATGCACAATCGCGGCGTCCCCCGAAATGGAAATCAAAACTGACTGCTCAGCGAGCGAAACGGTCTCCAATTCCTAGAGAGTGGCGCATCGGGAGGGGGGCGGTGGGGGAACGACTATGCCGCAGGCCGGTCGGTCAGCGGGCGCGGAGTTCGAGGCGATCGCGCTGCGTGATGCGGTAGGTGCGGTCTTGCTGTTCGAGCCAACCGAGGCGGATGAAGCTGGCAATGGCCTTGTTGACGCGCTCGCGTGATGCGCCGACCATGCCAGCGAGTTCTTCCTGCGTGACCGGCAGCGTGAACTGATCGGACCCGTCAGCGAGTTCGAGGAGGCGCTTCGCCGTGCGGCCGGTGACATCGAGGAACACAGAGTCAGCGAGCGCTTCGTCGGTGACGCGGATTCGCTGCGCGAGCATGCGGGTGACGTTCCACAGCAGCTTCGGATACTGATCGAACATCGTCAGAATCGGCTCGAAGGGGATGGCGAGCACGGTGGTGGGCTCGAGCGCACGGGCCATGGCCGAGCGGGGGCCGTTGTCGAGCATGCTCATTTCACCGAACAGATCGTCGGGCTCCATCAGGGCAACGACGCTCTCACGGCGGTCGATCGGGTTGGCGATCGCAATGGCCATGCGGCCACGGATTACCAGGTACAGCGAGTCGGGCGGATCGCCTTCATTGAACAGCACGTCGCCGCGGATCAGGTGTCGCTCCTGGCCGGCTGCAGACACTGCAGCGAGCGCCTCCGGGGGCGCGTCGGCAAAGAAGTCGGTTCGGGCGAGGATGTCTTCGTGAGCCATGACGCAGATCACGGTACTACCCTCCGAGGCTGTGCCGCATGTTGAAACAGTTTGGACTGTTGTCGTCGGCGGTGGGAATGGTCAGAGATTTGGCAAACAAAAACAGTATGAGCTGATCGGTGACCGCCGCGTGATCGACCATTCCAAGGCCGTTGCCGAGCAAATGAGTGATGGTGTTGTGGTTGTTGTGCCCGCCAGTGACGCTGTTGCTGAGCGTGCAATCGCAGGTGGGAATTCGCGTTCGGCGTCGGTCCGGGCAGGTCTAGCAGCCGTGCCTGACGACGCAACGATTGTTTGCGTGCATGATGCAGCCCGCCCCCTTGCGTCGCCTGCCGTATACGAGCGTGTGATTGCTGCGGTCGCCGCCGGGGCTGACGCAGCGGTTCCCGGCATTCCTGTGGCCGATACGATCAAAGTTGTGGAGGCCAATGGCACGGTGGTAGCCACGCCCGACCGGTCCACACTGGTGGCCGTGCAGACACCGCAGGCCTTCCGTGCTTCGGTGCTGCGCGCTGCGCATGCTGGCGGTGGCGACGCCACCGATGATGCGGCGCTGATCGAACAGGCGGGTGGGACCGTGGTCGTTGTCGAAGGCGATCATCTCAATCGTAAGATCACGCTGCCCGACGACCTCGAATGGGCCCGACGCAAGATGGGCGAACGATGACCAGGCTCGGCGATATCAGAGTCGGGCAAGGTTTCGACATTCATCAGTTCAGCGACGATACGAGCCGCACCCTCGTACTCGGTGGCGTCGTGTTCCCCGACAGCCCTGGGCTCGCGGGTCACTCTGACGCCGATGCGGTGGCGCATGCCTGTGCCGACGCGCTGCTCGGTGCAGCGGGCCTCGGCGACATTGGGATGCACTTCCCGGACACCGACGAACGGTGGCGTGGCGCTAACTCGATCACGATGCTGAAGCACGTAGTCAGTTTGCTTGCAGCGGATGGGTGGGGAGTCGGCAACATCGACACGGCACTCGTCTGCGAGCTGCCGAAAATTGCGCCGCGTCGAGACGAGATGCAACAGGTTCTGAGTGCGGCGGTCGGCGCACCAGTCACCGTGAAGGGTAATCGGGCTGAGAAGCTGGGCTCTATTGGTCGCAGTGAAGGTGTCGTGTGTTTCGCCACGGCGCTCATCCAACGAATGACGAACACGTCGGAAACGGACGAATCATGAGCAAGCAGGGTCGAGGCCGTGGGGCCTCCGGTGGAACAGGTAAGCGTCAGGGGCGGCCCGGCGGCAGTCCTGGCGGGAGCGCAGGTGCCAGTGCGGGTGGCCGCGCAGGCAGCCGTCCTGGTCAGCGCAGTGGGCCTCGGCCGGGCCAGCGCAGCGGTCCTCCGCCGCGCCGAACCGGTGGCCCGCAGGGTGGTGGCCGTGAGGCCGATCCACGTACCTCGGGTCGTGGGCTCGGTGGCAAGCAGATCGAGGGGCGCCAGGCCGTCCGCGAGCTACTCATGGCTGAAAAGCGAAAGATCTACGACATCTTTATCAGTGCCGATCTCGAAGGTGATGCTGGCGTGGCCGACATCGTCGAGATCGCTCGCGCCCAGCGTGTCATGGTCACCTACATCGCTCGTGTCAAGCTCGATCGCGAGGCCCGCAGTGAATCGCCGCAGGGCGTGCTCGCCACTGCCGCCGAACTCGATGAGGCTGACCTTGGCGAACTCCTTCGCACGAAAAACGGGGTCAAACCGTTCCTCGTTGCCGTCGATGGCGTCACCGATCCGGGCAACCTCGGCGCGATCATCCGCAACTGTGATGGTGCTGGTGTCACTGGCGTGCTGCTCCCGAAACACCGTGCCGTCCACGTGACACCGACGGTGGCGAAAGCGTCAGCCGGTGCGATCGAGCACGTCCCGATTGCACTCATCCCTGGCCTTCCGGCGACGCTCGCGAACATGAAGGATCACGGCATCTGGATCGTCGGTCTTGACGACAGCGCCGACCGGGATCTCTTTGAACTTGCAGCGCTCGCCAACGAACCGATCTGCCTCGTCCTTGGCGCTGAGGGTGGGGGCCTGTCGAAGCTCGTCCGGCAGCGGTGCGACACGATCGTGTCCATTCCGATGATGGGGCGCATCAGTTCACTGAACGTTTCGGCCGCTGCGGCACTTTCGACCTACGAAATTGCTCGGGGTCGCCACTCAGCGAAGTAATGTCACCGTCATGCCCAATGCGACCCGACCGCCTCCTGCTGTCGGGCAGCAGCGTGGCGTCAGACAGGTCGACGGGGCCTCCAACGCTGGCCTCAGGCCATTCGGACGCCGGGCGTTCATCGCTGGCGTTGCTGGCGTTGCAGGCGTCGCTGGCGCTGCTTCCATGGTTTCGCCCGCTGCGGCCGTTGCCCCGGGCGCCAGTTTCTATACGCCGATGGAACCGGTCCGACTCGCCGACACGCGCTCGTACGCGCCGTACTCGAGCGCACATAAAGTGTATTGGAACCGGATTTCTGATCGGATCATTCGCATCCAGGTGGCAGGCGCCAACGGTATTCCCAAAGGCGCGAACGCTGCGGTCATTTCGATCGCAGCCATCGGAAACGGTCAGCCAGGCTGGGTGCGTGCAACGCCGGCTGGTCAAGACTCGTTTGTCGCCAGTGTGTTGCTTGATACGGCTGATCCTGTCGTCACGAACCTCGCGACCGTCAAACTCTCGGCGGACGGGTACATCGACATCAAGGGCCTGAACCCGAACGACGTCATCATCGACGTCTCCGGCTACTACATGCCAACGGCCACAAAGGTTCGTGGCGGCCGCTTACGGCTGTTCTCAAAGGTATATCGAGTCGCTGCGGGCACACCGATTGGGCACTATCAGGCGCTCACGGTTGCCGTGCCGCAGGTGCCAGCCAGCGCGATTGCCGTAGTCGCCAACCTCACTGCCCACCAGACGCAAGCGCCCGGTTACTTGGCGGCATACCCAACGGGGTCGCCGGTGCCCGACGCTGTAAATGTGAACTTCGGATCGGGCGAGACGCGCGCTGCCGGGGCGATTGTCAAACTTGGTCAGAACCAAGGTGTGCCAGCGTTCGACGTCTTTGTCGTCGGCGGCGCAAAGTTCTTTGCAGACGTATCCGGGTACATCACCGGTCCAGGCGACCAAGAAAAGGAAGAGGGTCTCTTCGTGCCGGTGGAGCCGGTCCGTCTGCTCGACACTCGACGCAAGAGCGACGTCGCGCTCGCCGGCGGCAAACGCCGCCTCTGGGCGGGTTGGACTCGCCCGTTCAAGATCCCGAACGGTGTGCTCGGATTCCCAAGAGCGGTGGGCGGCGTGGTGCCAGTTGCCGGCGTGGCGATGAACGTTACGTCGGCCTCGAGCATGGGGCCAGGCTTTGTCACGGTGCTCCCCGCTCAGACACGCCGCAGCGAGGTTTCGAATCTCAACATCAGCCGAACGGGGCAAACCGTTTCGAACCACGTCATCTCTCAGGCAAGCACGGCGGGCATCGAGTGCTATTCGCTCTCGGGCTCACACATTGTGTGTGACGTTGCAGGCTGGTACGTCGGATCGCCGGAAACTGCGACGCAGGGCGCACCGAACGATCCTGATCCGCCGGCTGCTCCCCTCAACTGGGCGCTCAGTGTTCCCGACATGGGATTGTCGAACTGGGTTGAGTCGGACATCGCCGGTGGCGGGTCGGTTGTCGACCGTGGCCAGACCTGGCACTGGCCGAACACGGGCTTGGTTGGTGAAGCCGGCGCCTCGATTGTGGTCTTCGGCCATCGCACCTCGGCGGGTGGACCGTACCGCTACCAGCATGTGCTCAGGCCGAACGGAAGCTTGATGTACGTCTCTACGGCTGACGAGCGGGTGTACACATACCGGTACGTCGGCTACCGGATCACCAACGCGTCTGCGTCGAACATCCTCGATGCGGCCAGGGCTACCCCAGGTTCAACATTCTCGCTGGTTTCCTGCACCGGAACAAGAACACAGCCGACGCTCCAGGCCAGCGGCAGTTTGGTGTTTCGGCTCATCTCGACGTTCGTCCTCGAGTCGTGGGCTGACACGTCGGTAATGATTGACTGATTGAGTCCCGTCTCGGCTCGCTATCGTCATGCACCCACGCCGGGTTAGCTCAGTTGGTAGAGCACTTGATTTGTAATCATGAGGTGGTGAGTTCGATCCTCACACCCGGCTCCAATATCACCCCAGCTCAGCCGGGTTCGGCTTCGTGGCCCGGCTGGAGGCGGAAGAGGCCGCGGTAGGCCTGGTCGCCGGTGATCTCACCCGTGATCACTTGGTGGACCTCGCGGCAGATGGGAAGATCGACGCCGTACCGCTCGCCGAGCTGCATCACACTGCCGACAGTTTTGACTCCCTCGGCAACCATGTTCATTTCGTCGAGGATGTCCTGCAACGAACGACCCTGGCCGAGCTGTTCGCCGACATAACGGTTGCGGCTCTGCTTCGATACGCATGTGGCGACGAGGTCACCGAGGCCCGCAAGGCCGGCGAAGGTTGCTGCCTCGCCGCCCATTGCCTCGCCCAAGCGAGACAGTTCCGCCAGCCCGCGCGCGATCACTGCTGAACGAGTGTTGTCGCCAACGCTGAGACCCTCGGCCATGCCCGCCGCAATCGCGATCACGTTCTTGAGTGCGCCACCCATCTCACAGCCCACGACGTCGTGGTTGGTGTACACGCGAAACAGTCCACTCTGGAAGACGCGCTGCAACGCCTCGGCAACTTCGCGGTCGTGGGTGGCAACGACGGTCGCTGCGGCCTGGCCCGCCATGATCTCTTTGGCGAGGTTGGGGCCAGACAGCGCCGCGACAGGTCGGCCTGGCAGCACGTCTTTGATCACCTCGGTCATGCGCAGCATCGAGTCGGCTTCGAGGCCCTTCGTCAGGCTGACGATCGGGATCCACGGATGCACAAACGGCTTGGCAGCTTCGAGCGTCGAGCGGAATGCGTGAGAGGGAACTCCGACGACGAGGACGTGCGCTCCGGTCACCGCTGCTTCGAGATTGGAAGTGCCCTCAAGGTTCGTTGGCAGGTCGTAGTCAGCGAGGTATTTCGAGTTCTTGTGCTCGTCGTTGATCTCACGCATCTGCGCTTCGTCGCGGCCCCACAGCGTTGCGTCGTTGTGGCGGGCGGCAAGCGACGCAACCGTTGTGCCCCACGAACCGGCGCCGAGCACCGTGACCTTCATCTTGCGATCCGGCATCTGCTCACTCTGCATGTTGTTCCCCCGTCATCGTCTTCGCTTCGCATCCATCTCGCAAGTCACGACCGTATACGGTCGGAGGCGGGTACTTCATCACAGCAAGTTCTTTGGGGGACAGCAAATGTACGCAGCACAACATGCGATCGAGCATCCGGATCAGGCGGCCTTCATCATGGCATCGACCGGTGAATCAGTCAGCTACCGCGAGTTCGAGGGACGCAGTAATCAGCTTGCTCACCTTCTCGTTGAACATGGGCTCCGACCGCTCGATCACTATTCGATCTTCATGGAGAACAACAACAGGTATTTCGAGTCGTGCGGGGCGGGCGAACGTTCCGGGACTTACTACACGTGCATTAACTCGTACCTCACCGCCGACGAGATGGCGTACATCGTCAACAACTCTGAGTCGCAAGTGGTCATCACGTCAGCTGCCAAACTGCCACTCATCGTTGAAGCAATGCCGAGCTTCGACAACGTGTCCCTCATCCTCGTGGTCGGCGGTGCGCCGGCAGGGTCCGATGAGCGTATTCGGGACTATGCCACAGCGATTGCCGACCAGCCAACAACGGCGATCGACAACGAAGTGCTCGGCACGTCGATGCTCTACTCGTCGGGAACCACAGGGCAGCCGAAGGGGATCATCCGGCCGCTCCCTGAGCAGGCTCCGGCGCAGAACCTGCCGATCTTCGACTTCCTTGCCAACCTCTGGCAGTACCGCGACGGCATGATCTACCTGTCGCCCGCACCTCTCTATCACTCGGCGCCCCAGGCTGCGGTCAACCTGACAATTCGCCAGGGAGGCACAGCAATTATCATGGAACGATTCGATCCACTCGAATACCTCCAGCTCATTGAGAAGTACCAAGTGACGCATAGCCAGCTCGTGCCCACGATGTTCAGCCGAATGCTCAAGTTGCCCGTCGCCGAGCGCGAACAGTCCGATCTATCGTCGCTCGAGTTCGCGGTTCACGCGGCGGCTCCTTGCCCGGTGCAGGTCAAAGAGCAGATGATCGAGTGGTGGGGGCCGATCATCCACGAGTACTACGGCGCGACCGAGGGGCTCGGATTCTCGGCCTGCAACTCGCAGGAGTGGTTGGCGCACAAAGGCACCGTCGGCAAGATCGTGTTGGGTGAAGTGTTCGTCGCTGACGACGAGATGAACGAGATGCCGGCCGGGGTGCCGGGCACGCTGTGGTTCAAATCGGGGACCGAATTTCAGTACCACAACGACCCCGACAAGACCGCCGAGTCGACTTCTGGTGACGGAACGATGACCACGGTCAACGATGTTGGATACGTCGACGAGGACAACTTCTTGTACCTCACCGACCGCAAGACCTTCATGATCATCTCGGGCGGCGTGAACATCTATCCGCAAGAGACCGAGAACCTGCTGATCACGCACCCGAAGGTTGCCGACGCTGCCGTGTTCGGTGTGCCGAACGTCGACCTCGGCGAAGAAGTCAAAGCTGTCGTGCAACCACTCGACGGTGTGGTGGGCGACGCAGCGTTGGCCCAGGAACTCATTGAGTTCTGCGGTCAACATCTTTCGCGCCAAAAGGTGCCGCGCTCGATCGACTTCGACCCCGAATTGCCGCGCTTGCCGACCGGCAAGCTCTACAAGCGTGTGCTTCGCGACCGGTACTGGGGTGAAGGCCAGAACAAGATCGTGTAGCGGTCGCACTGTGCCAGGCACAGTGCGACCAGCCAGCTCGCCTCCGTTTCCGCCCACGTGTAGTGTGACCACCGCTACAACGTCGTTGACCTGGGGGGTCATGCAATGAGCGAGAAGTACTACGTCACGGATTCCGCACTGTCAGAGCGGTTCCCGCTTTACACGCGAGCCAACGTCGGCGAGGTCTTTCCTGACCCCGTCACGCCACTCAGCGGCTCGGCTGTCATGTTCCGCTCAGAGATTGCCTGGCGCGAAGCATGGGAGCGCATCGGCGCCTTCCAAATGGATGAGTTCCCAGCCGACGAGATGGCCCAGTTGGGCATCGTTGGTGGCTACTGCTACCTGAACGCGTCGATCATCCGCCTGTTTGGCGAGCGCGCCCCAGGCCTGACGTGGAAGGACATGGACGAACAGTTCTTCGGTGCGCAGCCCGGCATCGCGCCCTACGAGGCCGCCGACGGTGACGAAAATCTTGCGGCGACTGAGAAGATCGGTAACACGTTCGGCTGGGCACTGTCGCTCGCCAAGGTTGATGATCTGGAGGAATTGACCAAGGACCGCAACGACACCCGACAGCTGCGCGCCGACCGGCCTGACTACTCAGCAATGACTGACGGCGCGATTTGGCAGCTCTTCCTGGATTCGGTTCCCGAGCATCAGCGGTACTTCTCGCACCATATCTTCACGACCTACATGGCAACTGTTCCCGTTGGCATTATCAGTGCTGTCGCCACGGCAGTTGGTCGACCCGATCTGATCATGCCGATCATCGCCGGCATCGGCCAGGTCGACTCTGCCGAGCCATCCCACGTCATGTGGGATCTTGGCCGAAGCGCCGCAGCCAGCACGGAGGTCACGGCGGCATTCGAATCTGGAGTCCACGGGATACTCGACCGTCTTCGGGCCAGTGCTGCAGCTGATGTGGCAGCCTGGCTCGAACAGTTCGAGGCATTCCTCTACAACTTTGGATCGCGCGGTCCCAACGAATGGGAGACCCGCTCGAACTCGTGGGAGACACATCCCGAACTCGCCCTCAGCGCCATCGATCGCATGCGGATCTCGCCCGCAGAAATGGCCCCGGGCCTGCAATTCGAGGCGCGTGCAGCTGAGCGGGCAACCGTGAGCGCAATCTTGCTCGCCATGGTCGAAGGCGATGCCGAAACACACGGTCAGCTGAGCGCAGCAATCGCATCATCAGCGGCATGGTTGCCCGGTCGTGAGCGCACCAAAACCAACAACATCCGTTTCATCCACGAACTGCGCGTCGCGCTACGCGAACTGGGTCGCCGCATGGTGGCGGCTGGCGGCTTCGACGAGGTTGAAGATTTCGCGATGGTCCAGGAGGATGAGTGGCCTGCACTGCTTGCTGCCCCGACCTCGATGCTCGACACCGTGCGTCAGCGGCGCGCCGAGTACGACGACCTGCTCACGCGCGAACCGCCGTTCATTTTTGACGGTCACCCTGAGCCTCCGTCGGCGTGGCGGGTCAAGGGTCAAGACGTACCCGACAAGCTCGTTGTCGGCGACACGCTGCAGGGGCTCCCTGGCTGCCCCGGCTCGGCCGAGGGGCGTGCCCGTGTCATTCTCGACAGCCACGATCCGCTCGCCCTGGAGCCAGGCGACATACTGATTGCGCCGATCACCGACCCGTCGTGGACCCCGCTTTTCGTCCCGTCGGCAGCGGTGGTCGTCGACGTAGGTGCAGCGCTGTCGCACGCGATCATTGTCAGCCGAGAACTTGGCATCCCCTGTGTGATCAGCGCCACGCAAGCCACTGAGAAGATCCCCGACGGCGCAATGATCAAGGTCAACGGCGACACCGGCGCAGTGACGATCCTCAGCCTCGAATAGTTACGTATGGGGTCAGGCCCCTTTCGCAACTCTGTAGCTCGCCAGGCGGCAACTTGGGACGGTTCTGGGTGGAGTCCGCTGCGTGGCGTCTCGAGATTTCAGCAACGCCCTATTTCAGCGGCGTACTTACTTCAGAACATCCTTGCTGATGATCGTTTTCATGATCTCGCTCGTGCCGCCGTAGATCGTCGTGACGCGGGCGTCGGCGTAGGCCGGCCCGATTGGGTACTCGGTCATGAAGCCGTAGCCGCCGAACAGTTGGAGGCAGCGGTCGGTTGCACGATTTTGCAATTCAGTCCCGTGCAACTTCGCCATTGCTGCCTCGGCGGGGGTGAGCGTGCCCTCGTTCAATTTGAGCAGGCACTGGTCCATGAACGGCTGGGCAACAGCAACCTCGGTGGCGACTTCGGCGAGCACAAACTTGGTGTTCTGGAACGAGGCAATCGTAGTGCCAAAGGCGGTGCGCTCCTTGACGTACTCCACCGTCCAGTCGAGTGCGGCCTTCGCTGCAGCGACACCGAAAATACCGATCGACAGCCGCTCTTGAGCGAGGTTGAAGGCGAGGTACTCCATTGCCTTGCCCTCTTCGCCAAGGAGATTGGCTGCCGGAACGCGAACGTCTGAGAAAAACAGTTCGGCGGTGTCGGCGGACTTCTGCCCGATCTTGTCGAGGTTGCGGCCGCGCTCAAAACCGTCCATGCCGCGCTCGACGACCAGCAGCGTCATTCCGCCGCGGGCAGCGTCGGGGTCGGTAGTACACACGACGACGACGAGGTCGGAGTTGATGCCGTTGGTAATGAACGTTTTGGCCCCGTTCAGCACGAACTCGTCGCCATCGCGCACGGCGGTGGTCTTGATGCCTGCAAGGTCGGAGCCGGTGCCGGGCTCGGTCATCGCGATTGCTGTGACCAGCTCGCCCGATGCGATGCCGGGGAGCCAGCGATCGGCTTGCTCGTCGGTGCAGTATTCGATGAAATACGGGGTGACGATGTCGTTGTGGAGCGTCAGGCCGAGACCGGCGCCGTTGATCCCGCGCTTGGCGAGCTCTTCAGCAATAATTGCGTTGAACCGAAAGTCGTCGCTCCCGCCACCACCGTGCTGCTCGGGAACAGCGAGACCGACGAATCCGTGCTTGCCGGCAGCGGTGTACAGCTCCCGGTCCATGATTCCGGCGGCTTCCCAGTCGTGGTACTTCGGGACCATCTCCGCATCGACGAAGGCAGCGAAGCTCTCCCGGAACAGTTCGTGCGTCTCGTCATAGATCGTCGACATACCCTGAGTCTCACCTAAACCCGCAGAAACACTCAACTCGCACGGAAATTCGGTCACACTGTGCCTGGCACAGTGTGACCAGATCAGACGGTGAGCTCTCTGACCCGGGCCAGGAGGACCTCGAGAGCGGGCCGGTTGAGACCGCCTTCGGGGATGATCACGTCGGCGTGGCGTTTGCTCGGCTCGATAAAGCGCTCGTGGGCGGGACGCACAGTTTCGAGGTACTGGTCGATGACGCTCTCCACGGTGCGCCCGCGGTCGGCGACGTCGCGGGTGAGACGGCGGATGAAGCGGATGTCGGGCGCGGTGTCGACGAAAATCTTGAGATCGAAGCGTTCGCGGAGCGTCCGATCCCAGAGGACGAGGATGCCGTCGACCACGACGATTTTCTTCGGCTGAACCGTGCGGGTCTGCCCGCTGCGGTTGTGATCGGCGTAGTCGTAGATCGGAACTGCGACGGATGCACCATTAGCAAGTGCGGCCAGGTGGTCGTTCAGGAGGGGCCAGTCGAAGGCGTCGGGGTGGTCGTAGTTGGCCTTCGCTCGCTCTTCCCAGGGCTGATCTGTGCGGTCGAGGTAGTACGAGTCCAGCTCGATTCGAGAGAGATGTTCCTCGCCTGTCATCTCAACGAGACGCTCGGAAATCGTGGTTTTACCTGAACTGCTACCGCCAGCGACACCGATCATGAAGGGGCGGTTGGTCGCATGCTCGGCCATGGCGCAGCAACTTATCTTGCGGGGTGCTTGTAATTCGCGCCGCGGAACGGGCAGTGTGTGCATTGATGCTCAGCGAACGACATGCCGCCATGCTCGATTTTGAACGCTCATGGTGGAGTAACGACGAGCCGCGCGATCAGGTCGTTCGCGCTCGTTTCCAATGCTCGCCAGAGGAATACGACGCTGAGATAACCATCGTCCTCGAAAACCCTGATGCTGTCGAGCACGATCCGCTTGTCGTTCGTCGGCTCAAGCGGCTTCGTCTACGGGCACGAAAAGCCCGGATTGACGGCGTCGCCGCATCCGCTTCTGGAAAAGGTGTACACGCATGAGCAATGGAGATGCCGCAGTTGGCGGGGGCGCAGGAGCGGCTCGCCGGAATCCTCGCCAGGGTGTCGGCGGTTCGCCCGTCGGCTCGACGCTCAGCATTGTGCTGGCCGTCGTTGCCGTCATCGCAGGGTTCTTGATCCTGCGCAACTTGACTCAGGAAGACAGCTCGGTTGCTCGTTCAGGCGATCCGTCAGGCCAAACCGCCGGGGTTGACGCCACGACGACGACCACCATCGATGTCGGCGTCACCACCAGCAGCGAAGCGCCGGCGACCACCGTTCCGCCCGCGTTCGTGACCGAAGGCGCTGTCGTGGTGGTTGCCAACGGAAACACCTTCGGCGGTTCTGCTGGCCGCATGAGCGAAGCGCTGGGCACCACTGGCTACAACATGGGTACGCCCGTGAACGCCCAGCAGACGATCGACGAAAGCATTGTCTACTTCGACCCGACGAACCCTTCCGCTCAAGCCGTTGCTGAATCGGTCGGTCGGACACTTGGCGACATATCGGTGCTTACTGTTTCGAACCCTGCGCCGACCGAGAACGGCTCGCTCGATGAAGCTGGAGTTCTCGTCGTACTCGGGAACAACCAGGCCGACAAGACGCTCCTACAGCTCGCTGAAGCGGCTGAGTCATCCACCGAACTTGGTTCAGCGCCGGCTGTGGCCGGCGACGTCGTCGCACCAACGATCCCGCCCACCGACGAGACCGGCGAATAGTCAGCGATTGGGGCCCGGTCCGCTCGTACTTACTGATCGAGGCGTGAGCGGAGCAGCAGGGTTGCTGCGCGTTGGATGCTCTCTTTTGTCTGATTGAGGGCGACGTCCTCGCCGAATCGATCTACGAGTGACTCGATTGTGATGCGGTCGGCCCACTCGTGGACCACAACAGGATCGGCAACGCCAACGATTGCCGCCACCGGTATGGCGTACTCGCTGGACAGTTGGGTGATGCCGCCGATGACTTTGCCGACGAAGCTCGTTTCGTCGAGTTGCCCCTCGCCGGTGATCACCAAATCAACCGTGGGGAGTACGTCGTAGAGATCGAGTTCGTCGGCAACGAGCTCGAAGCCGGGAACGAGCCGGCCGCCGATCGCAGCAAGTGCGCCGCCGAGGCCGCCAGCGGCGCCGCCGCCTTGAATGGCGGTGACGTCAAAAGCGAAGTCTTCGACGAACATCTGAGCGAGCCGTTCGAGCCGCCGTGTGAGCATTTTGACCGCTGCAGGCGACGCACCCTTCTGCGGTCCAAAGACGACCGCCGCGTCGGTGAATGTGGTCTGTACGTCACAGGCAATGAGCAGGTCAACCTGTTTGAGCCGCGAGATCGCACTGATCGCACGGATTGCACCGAACCCGCCATCGGTCGAGGCCGAGCCTCCGAGGCCGACCACGATGCGCTTGGCACCGAGATCGAGTGCCTTGTCGATGAGCTCACCGGTGCCTGTGCTGGTGGCGTCGAGTGCGTCGTTGCCGGTCTTGCCGCCGGCGAGCACCAAGCCGCTTGCCCGGGCCATCTCGATGACAGCAGTCTCTTTGTCGAACCGCCATGCTGCCTCGATCGGATTGCCGAGCGGCCCGGTAACCGTCGAAGTCCGGTTGGGGCCGCCGAGCACGTCGAGAATCCCATCGCCACCGTCGGCCATCGGGAGTTCGACGCATTCGATACCGAGCTCCCAGCACGCATGGCCAATTGCTTGGGCCACCTCGTGAGCGGTCGCCGTGCCCTTGAACTTGTCAGGTGCCGCCAAGACGCGCATGGCTCATCTTACGCTGATTGCCGCGGGACCGGATGCGGAGTCGAAACCTGGATCAGCCGCCGGCGACAGCGGGAATGATGCTGACAGTCCAGTTGTCTTGGACTGCGGTGTCGAGGCCGTTGAGGTAGCGGACGTCATCGTCGTCGACGAATACGTTGACGAACTTACGCAATGCGCCATCTTCGTCGAGGAGGCGTTCGCCCATGCCGGGGTGCTTGGCTTCGAGGGCAGCGATGACCTCGGACAGCGAGCCGGGCTCGAGGGAGACCAGCTTGTCGCCTCCCGTGATCGGGCGCATGGTTGTGGGGATTCGGACGTTCACTGCCATCGGCTCAGAATACCGGCAATCCCTACTGAACTAGTCGGGTATAGCCGGGGAAGCGTCACGTCGTGACGGGGAATGCACCGCTGTGTTCGTTGGCCGGGTCACGATCCAGAACGCAGCGAACGTGATGATTCCGAGCGAGGAAGCGCCGATCAGTGCGCCCGGGGCGCTGATACCAAGCACAGGAATCCAGACGACCGGGCCGATGCCGTGCCCGAGGAATCGGAAGGCCAGCACGAACGACAGAGCGCCGCCTCGGTTGCCGTCGACGATGGTGGTCGCCATCGACTGCAAGACAACGACGACGAAACCGATGAGCGCACCGCTAACAGCGCTGATCACGGCGAGCAAGACCGGCGTGGTGCCGAGGGCGAGGAGCCCGCCGACCGTTGTTGCGGTGGCCGTGGCAATCAGGCTGCTCCGCCGATGGCCCCAGCGGTCGAGTAGTTGTCCCCAGAACGGACCAGTGATCATCGCGGCAAGTGGTCCGCAGATCAGCAACAGGCCCGCTTCGCCGCCCGACAGGCCCAACTCGTCGCGCGCTGCGACGCCAACCAGGACGGCGATGCCGATCGGACCAGCGGCTGCGAAAAGCACGCCGCCACCAAAGATCAACATTCGTCTGGTCAAGAGTGCTCGGAATTCTGGTGGTGCTGCGTCGACGCGCGGTTCGCCAGGCGGGGGAGCGGCTGCCAGGACGGCTGCCAGGATCGCCACGCCGACGAATGCCCATCGCCAGTTGACGTCAGCAGCGAGCCCGCCAATGACGGGTGCCAGACCGCCTCCGGCAGCCTGAAAGCTCGAGTAGATGCCGACGGCTCGGCCGAATGCGGCTGGCTCGACAACCTCGGCGAGCCCGGCAACCAGCAACGGCGTGATGAACGCATTTGCGACGCCTTGACACGCGCGCCCGATCAAGAAAACTGTGAGGTTCGGTGCCATGGCGCACGCGAGGGATGCGATGAAGAAAAGTATGTATGTCGATCGAACCGTTCGGCGCCGACCCCAGCGTTCGCCGAGCGTGCCCGAGACGAGGAGTGCTGCAGCGAAAGGGAGCATGTAGATCGTGAAACCCCAGCTGACCGCAGCCGACGAAGCGCCGAACGCCTCCCGGAGCTCAGGAAACATCGGGACGATCACGACGGTGCCAAACGGACCCATCAACCCGCCGAGGTACAGCGGCAGCCGTGCCGATCGGGTCGTGCGACTGCTCATGTCGCTGACGCTATTCCCGTCGGACCGTTTTGGCGGAGCCGCAATGTGCCGCTGAGCCGAAGGTGCGGGCGAGATTGTCACCGAGATTGTCACCGAGATCGTCGATGAACGTGTCGTCGAAGATCACCGACCCGAGCGAGCAGGCCTGGTTCATGCCGCTGCCGCCGATGTTCAGCAAGACCTGCATGCCGAGCCCGTAGGCCATCCCGGTGAATGCTGCAATTGCTGATGTCGAAAGGCTTTGACTCATTGCTGAGAGGAACATGATGACGAGCGCGACGGTGAAGACGAGTTCGGCCGCCAGACGGAGCCCGGTTGGCTGAAGTCAGCGGTGTCCCATCAGGTGTTGCCGATTGCGGAGCGGGTGAGGTCCGTTCGGCAACGTGGTGTCCGACATCTGCTGACCGTACCCTTTCGACGATGCTTGCTTTGGTGACCGCCGCTGAGGCCGCCGGGCTCGACTCCGACCTCGAACCGCTGCGACAGGCGTTCATTGATCTCGATGTGCCAGTCGTGGTGGTCGACTGGGATGACGCGTCGGTCGATTGGGGTCGGTTCGACGCAGTGATCCTGCGTTCGACCTGGGACTACGTCGACCGGTTCGATGAGTTCGTGGTCTGGCTCGATCGCATTGAATTGCAAACTCGCGTGGTCAATGGCCGCAGTGCGATCGGCTGGAACATCGACAAGCACTATCTCGCCGAATTGGCTGCGGTTGGCGTGCCGGTTGTCCCGACTCTTTTTGTCGAAGTCGGCCACACGGCCAACGGCCTCGATGCAGAGCGCTCCGTATGGGTGGTCAAGCCAGCGATCGGGGCCGGATCGAACGGCGCCAAGAGGTGTACGCGGGCCGAGGTCGACGCGCACATCGTCGTGCTCCACGCACTCGGCCGGGCCGCCATGGTCCAGCCCTACCTCGACATGATTGACGCCGAATCTGAAACCTCACTCGTGTTCATCAACGATGGCTCCGGACTCCGCTACGACCACGCGTTCAGCAAGGCGGCGATCCTGCAAGAAGCCCGAGTCGCAGCCGGACTGAAGCGGAATGGTGACCTGGTCGTCAAGGAAGAAATCGGCCTGCGCGATGCGACCAACGAACAGATCGGGCTGGCCGAACAGGTGCTGGCCAGTGCCCCCGTGCAAGCCGTTGGTCCGCTCGCCTACGCCCGGGTCGACGTCGTCCCGACACCGACCGGCTCAGTGCTGATGGAGCTCGAACTGATCGAGCCGTCGCTCTACTTCAACTCGAGCGAGGGCAGCGCTGCTCGGGCCGCATCTGGTTGGCAGCAGTTCCTGGCCAGCACGGCTGAGGTGCTGCCGGTCGCGTCTTCGGTCGCGCCGTCGGTCGCGTAGCCTGCACGCATGGCACGTCGTCGATCCGAGCGCATGCTCGTCACGAAGGTGACCGGCCTCGGCGAAGCTCGTGAGACGAAGCGCAGCCCCGACGAGCTGATCGTCGAGGAGCCGATGTCGATCCAGCTCGATGGAACGCTGACCGCCACCACGATGCGCACACCTGGCAACGACTTCGAGTTGGCGGCCGGGTTCTGCCATACCGAAGGACTGCTTGGAGGCGCTTCGATCGTCGGCGTTCGTTACTGCGTCGACGGGAGCGCGGTCGGCAGCGAGTTCAACATCGTCACGGTCGAGACCGGTGGTCGTGCCCCTCAACCGACTCCACGCCTCGGCAACGTGTCGTCCAGTTGCGGATGGTGCGGAAGCGAACAGATCGACGATCTCTGCGACCGGCTTGCGCCGATTCCGACCAGCGAAGCTTTTGATCTTGACGTCATTGCAGGTATGCCCGACCGGGTGCTTGGTGGCCAGGGCCTGTTTGCGCGGACCGGCTCGGTCCACGCCGCTGCAGCGTTCACCCGATCCGGCGATGTTGTGCTGATGCGCGAAGACGTCGGCCGTCACAACGCCGTCGACAAGGTGATTGGTTCGATGTTGCTCGACCCTGCCCAAACACTGCCGGCGGAGAGCGACGAACAGTTCGGGCTCTTCGTGAGCGGCCGAGCCAGCATCGAAATGGTGCAGAAGGCATGGGCCGGAGGTTTCAGTGCAGTCGTTGCGGTGAGCGCACCGACAGCGTTGGCCGTCGATGCCGCACGTCGGGCGAACTTGATGCTTGCCGGCTTCGTTCGTGGCACGAGGTTCAACGTCTACGCACCCGAACGGCTCTGATCTCGTCGTATCTGAGCTGAGCTGAACGGGGGGTTCGTCCGGCCGAAGCCTGGCCCGCTGATTCGCCAGTAGCGTGGCCTGCATGTTGATGGAGCAAGGTCTCAGCGTCGTTCACCTCTTTGGGAAGTCGACCCCGAACCTCGATAGAGAAGCGGTCATCGCTGCGGTCAAGGAAGCAGAAGAAGCCGATTGTCAAGTGATCACTGCTGCGATGATTGGACACAAGTCCGACGTGGCGTTCATGGCACTTTGCGCTGATTGGCGCACGCTGCGGCGGCTACAAACTGCGCTCCAGCATGCGGGCCTCGACATCGTTGACAGCTACGTCTCGATCACCGAGGTCTCGGAGTACACGAAGGGCATGCCCGAAGAAATGTTGCGCGGTCGGCTCACCCCGACCATCCCGCCCGAGGGCCTGAACGCATTCTGCTTTTACCCGATGAGTAAGAAGCGTGAGCAGGGAGCCAACTGGTTTGCAACGCCGTTCGAGCGCCGTTACGAAATGATGATGGAGCACGGCAAGAGCGGCCGCCAGTTTGCCGGCAAGGTCGCCCAGGTCATCTCCGGCTCCACCGGCCTCGACGACTTCGAGTGGGGCGTCACGCTGTTTGCCAAGAGCCCTGACGTTGTCAAAGAAGTCGTGTACACGATGCGTTTTGATGAGGGTTCAGCCCTCTACGGCGAGTTCGGTGCCTTCTACGTCGGATACCTCGAATACATCGGGAACATCCTCTGAACTGACGCCCTCAGCAGTCCTGCGATTGCAGGGTAAAATTTTGGGCTGCGAGTCAGGAGCCGGAGGCGACGATCGACTGCTCGAATACGCCGCGGCCAGTCTCATCGAATGCGAACACGTCGAAGCGGGCCCGTGCAGGGCGGCCAACAACGAGCAACTCGGTGATCCCGTCGGGCCCGTTGTAGTTGATGTTCAGGCTCTCGTCGAGGAGCCGCTTGCACTCGTCGAACGATCGGCAGACGCGTCCACGAGTCGTCAATGCGGGAATCTGCGTGGCGAACACCGACGGATCGTCCGTTCCGACCAGGTTGACGGCGAGCGCAATCAAGTTGACGCAGTCGAAGGCGTTCGCGGCAAAGAGACCCGGCGGATCGAACGGCCGGTCTTTGTCAGTTGACTGAGCTTGGGGAGCGACGCCACGGACACGATCGCGCAAGCTGGGATCGAGTGCTTCGATACGCTGCGCTTCGGCTGGGTTGCGGAACTGATCGTTGACGATGACGTCGATCAGCGACCCGAAGTTGGTCTTAGTCAACGCTTCGAGGAAGGCGGTGCCGTCATCGCTGCCAGCGAGCACGACCACGACTCGTGCCCCTGATTCGACGACGGCTTGAGCGATGTCTTCGAGCGTTCCGTCGCCGCGCACGAATGGGTAGGTGGTGACGGTTCGGGTGCCTTCGGAGAGCGCGTCGCTGACAGCGCCGGCGAACGGGCGGCCGTAGACGTCGTCGACATGGGCAATGGCGATGTTCTGGACGCCCGTCCGTTGCGCCAGGTCGGCAATCGCCTGTGCTTGCAAGGAGTCACTCGGTGCGGTGCGGAAGAAGAGCTCGTCGTCGGGGAAGTCGTCGAGCGCCAAAGCCGTTGCCGTCGGCGAGCACGACATCACCCCGGCCGACACGAGCGTGTCGAGTTCGTTCAGGGCCGTCAGTGACGATGTTGGGCCAACCACGGCGTCTATTTGCAGGTCACTTGCGAGGAGCGCTGCAACCCCAGCCGCGCCGCCGTCGCTGAGCCCTTCGTCCTGTTCGACGATTCGAACCGGTCGGCCGAGCACTCCGCCGGCTGCGTTGATTCGTTCGACAGCAATGTTCGATGCCTCGATGAGGCCCTGTCCCATGATTGGGTCCGAGGAGGGCAGCAGCAGGCCGATTGTCAACTGATCGTCACCCGATCGTTGCGGAGTGATCGTCGTTGCTGGAGTAGGAACGGTGGATGAGGGCGCGCTGTCACTGCCGCCAGTGCAGGCGACGGCAAGGGTGGCCATGACGCACGCGACACCAACGATGCGCAACGCTGGACGACTCATGGGTTGCACAGTAGAAGAGCGGAGGCCGTCAGGTCGGTCACCAGGCCGGCAACGTTTGTTCTCGAGAGTGTCAAGAGGCCGCGTGGCGGTCGCTGGTGATCGTCCAGGAATGCCGGGCACCAGTTGCGTATAATCTGACGATCGACGCTCCAGAAGGCAACCTCCCCATCGAAGCCACCTCCGACAAAAGTGGTAGTCGCCTCACCAGCAACACCGCGAGCAACACCGCGAGAAACACCGCGAGTGAGATCGGATGAGCGCGTCGTTGCCGCGGAGCCGGCAGGGCCACCTCGATGCAGCTTCGGCTGCGCACCCCGACGACCTCCGCAATGGCGGGACGGCGTACTGCGAGTCGCTTGCTGTCATCACCGACGACTGGGTTCGTTCGCTGTTCGACGCAGCAGTTGCCGAGCACGCGCCAGCCAAGGGCC
>Ga0115001_10001063_pt1 | contig 21012 bp, 27 predicted proteins | sample ArcticOcean_MG_C_12_FD_89869 | JGI IMG/M metagenome (GOLD analysis project Ga0115001, IMG submission 89869) | Marine microbial communities from western Arctic Ocean - ArcticOcean_MG_CB8_130 | ecosystem: Environmental > Aquatic > Marine > Oceanic | place: Arctic Ocean: Canada Basin | collected... | reverse complement strand
AGGCTGGTATTGATAACGAAACCCCGCGAGACTTTGTTAAAAGTTCGATTGAGTCGGTTGGTATTGGATGCTTGGAAGAATGCCTATCGAATAGCGGATATAGGTTGTCCTAGTGTACTCCGTAGAGCCTATACAGCGCGACCAATGCAAAGAGTACGTCCTAGACATTCATTATGCTAGGCGCTGGCCTAGTGTGAGTTATGCTTACGGCTTGTTCTTGGACGGTATCCTTTGTGGGGTTGTTACATATGGGACGCCACCGAGCGCACCACTTCGGCGCGGCATAGCAGGAGACACCTTCAAAGGGGACGTATTAGAGCTAAACAGGCTATGCTTGCGCCACAATAGACCGAATGAAGCTAGTTTGTTAGTCGGGCGTAGTTTAAGACTGTTACCAAAGAACAAGATAGTGGTTAGCTTTGCAGATATTAGCCAGCACCATGTCGGCTTAGTGTACCAAGCGACTAATTTCCTGTATTGTGGGCTCAGTGCTAAACGTACAGATTGGAAAGTGAAAGGAAAAGAACACTTACATGGGCAAACAATAGCTGATGAATTCAGAGGCACAGAGAACAGAGCGCAGGCTATGCGAGATAAATACGGTGATGCTTTCTATTTAGCGCCTAGACCTAGAAAGCATAGGTATATATTCATCACGGGCAGTAAGAGCTATAAAAAGAAAGTTAGGAAGGTTCTTAAGTACAAAATAGAGGAGTATCCTAAGCCCTTTAAAGCCCCTCTATAGCCTAGGCAGTACCCTAGCACCTAAAGAGAGCTAAAACGCCTTTAAGGGGCCTTGTATGGCCTCTGAGGGACTATGCAGAACTACGGAGACTATTATGAGTATATTTAGATGTGAACAATGCGACGAATACAGAGACGCTGATTATAGTGGTTGCTTTGAAGGCTCTAAGCCAACTGAGCTGATCTGCGAAGATTGCAGAGATAACTTAGCAGAGCCAGAGACGACCTACGCAACCCATGCAGACCTTGACAACTACTTAGAGAAGCTATCTGACGATCCTGTGATTATGGACGTTCTAAAGAGGCTTGGGAAACAATGAGACTAAGCAACGTAGCACTCTATCAAGCCTTGACAGGCGGTAGAGCTTTTAGTAGAATTGATAATTCTAAGACATATTGGAGAAACTAAGATGACATTTAATGAAGAAGACTTAGCAGAGCTATTAGAGACCACTGTGGCGAAGTTTAGAGCATGGACACACGCTTTTATGCCCGATTATGAGATTGTAGACGTTAGTGGTGATATACAACTAGGCATCTACACTGATGGTGATGAAGGCGTGTTAGTAGTTAAGAATCACTCAGAGATGTTTGAGTATGAAGGCTTTGCAGTGTCTTTGAAGGAGGGTTGCAACTACTGCGACGTTGCTGCTGACGATTTTATGTCTATGTTAGATGCCCTTTATAGAGGAGATTCTTAACAATGCTACACAATTCTAAACAGAAAGAACTGCAAAGCCTGGTTGCACGTTACTTAAGACTAGGTTATAATAGAGAAGAAGCAGTATTTAAGGCTAATTATGCCTATTCAATGAGACTATAGGAGCTACACAGATGAAAGCAATCAACAGAGCTATGGACAGATTCATAGGCTACTTAGGCGAGGCAGACGCAGCAGCCTGGGATGGCGAAGCAGACAGCCTAGACCTACACCACCAGCACCAGCTAAAGGAGCTTATTGTAGGTGAATTAGACTACACAGACCTTATAGACCTATTCACAGCCGACTTAGACACTGATGCTTGGAAGGAATTTATAGATTCACTTCTGCTGAATACGGCAGAGATTAAACAGGCTGCGGAGTTGTTTGCTCCAGCCTTTGATTATGACTTAGGAGACTGAACAATGAACTACCTAGCAGACTACCTCGAAACTGAACACGGCCTCTGGCGTGACCCCTCAGACTTAATAGAGTCTAAGCACCTAGAGATCCTGGAGATACTACTTAGAGCTGATAGTGCTTTAGTTGAAGAGCTATTTAGCTATGTAGACTCTAAGTTGTCTCTAAGAAGTAATTTACATACAATACTTAAACAGCGTTATGAAGAGGCTGTTAATGACTTTGCTATTGAATAGTCTAGAGGTCTTTAACGAACTATAGAGTTTATTATAGCATATTTTTGTGTAAATAAATATAACCTTAACAAAACGTAACAGTACGGAGAAACGTATGAAGCTACTAGATATTTTTATAACCATAGGAGCCTGCTTAGGGGTTACATACCTGCTAGGAAGCTGTATAGTGGTGCTTATGTGGCTACTTAGTATATAACCTGGAGAAAACGATGACAGACTATAAAGAAATGCACGTAGAATGCCCAGACTGCGGCAGCTCTGACGGCTTAACAGTTTATGCAGACGGAGGAGGCTTTTGCTTTGCTCAGTGTAATGCAGACGGGAAAGGCTATAAACCAGCAGCGAAGGCAGAGGCTATAGAGGCTGTAAAGACTAAGGAGACACCTATAGTAAGACAGTTAAGCTCAGACGCATCTATGTTTCCTTCAAAGCCTAACTACGTCCCAATTCCAGAGAGAGGTATAACAAGCGCTACAGCAAGGAAGTATAGCGCCTTAGCCAGTGCTAACAAGATTATGTTCGGTTACACAGCCCCAGAAGGAGCTGAAGTAGTGGCTGCTAAGATTAGAAAGGATGGTAAGGCTTTTCAGACCTGCGGAGAGTGGAAGAGTGTTGGCTTATACGGTCAGAGCCTATTTAGTGCTGGCGGTAAGTTTGTGACGCTGGTGGAGGGAGAATATGACGCCTTAGCAGCCTTTCAAATGACTGGCTCGCTCTATCCTGTAGTAAGCATAAAGAACGGAGCAGGGAGCGCTATGAAGGACTGTCAAGCTCAGTTTAAATGGCTGAACAGCTTTGATAATGTAGTTATTTCCTTTGACATGGACGAACCAGGCCAGGCAGCCGCTAAAGACGTTGCAGCCTTGTTCGCTGGTAAGTCTAAGGTGATGAAGATGGCACACAAAGACGCCTGTGACTATCTAAAGGCTGGAGAGGCTAAGAAGTTCACTAAAGACTGGTGGGCTGCAGAGTCTTATACGCCTGATGACATTATACCGTCTAGTGCGCTCTATGATGAGGTGATGGAAGAGCTACAGATGCCCTTCTGTTCATACCCTTGGGACAGTCTCAATCTTATGCTGTACGGTCTACGCTTTGGAGAGATTGTCACAGTTATGGCAGGAAGCGGAGTTGGTAAGTCTACAGTGGTCAAAGAAGTGCTACGCGAGGTCTACGAAGGCACTGACACTAAGTTAGGCGTACTAAGCCTCGAGGAGACTGCTGGCGTAGCGGCTATGAAGATGATGAGCTTGTCTAGCTCTAAGCCGTTTCACTTGCCGACAGTGGCACAGATGAAGACAATCTTAAAAGACCCTAGCAGAGTGTCGGACAAGCCCTTCCTAGAGGACGTTACAGCAGAGCAACGCTTAGCAGACAAGGAAGAAGCCTTTGCAGACGTACTAGCTGCTGACCGCTTCATGTTTCTACAGCACGAAGGAGCAATCACTATGGACAGTGTACTGGCGCAGATGCGTTACTTAGCTAAGGCACAGGACTGCAAAGTAATACTGCTAGACCACATCAGTATCCTGGTGGGCTTAGTAGGCAACGGTAAGACTAACGAGAGGGAAGCTATCGACAATGTGATGCACAGTCTGAGGAGTTTGGTGGAAGAGACAGGGATATGTTTAATTAACATAAGTCACCTACGCAAACCTAGTGATGGCTCAGGCCATGAAGAGGGCAGACGAGTTCAGCTTAGTGAAGCTAGAGGCTCAGGCAGCATTGCACAGCTCTCGGACATTGCTATAGGACTTGAGGCTAATCGACAGAGTGATGACGTAGAAGTGAAGAATCAGACAGTGGTACGGGTGCTGAAGAATCGCTTCAGTGGTGAAACAGGGGTCGCTGGAATCTTGCAATACGACAAAGGATCTGGTAGACTATCGGAAGTTAAAGAGGAGGCACTATGAACAATAGAAAAGCTAAACAGATACGTTACTTAGTTAAGAAAGGCTTTGCCGACACTAGCACAGCAACTGCCTATCTTCAGAACAAGCACACTGGACAAATAGTGCTGGAGCCTGGTTGCTTCAGAGCTATTTATCAGCGAGTTAAGAAGACTATGAAGAAAGGAGCTAAATCGTGAGATGTAAAGCCTGCAACGTCGCCTTGAGCGACCAAGAGAGCACACGTAAGTACATAGACTCTGAAGAGTACACAGACCTATGCAACACTTGCTATTATGCTATAGATAATGAAGAGCTAGACCTGCCTTTAGAGGTTTATATAGATGACTAAGCTAATCCTCGACATAGAAACCACCACAGACCACAACACTATCTGGTTGTGCTGCTGTGAAGACCTTGAGCTAGAGAGGCGGTGGAGTTTTGTGGAGCCTGAAGGACTGCAGCAGCTCATTGACAGTTACGACACTATCATAGGCCACAACATCATAGGTTTTGACGCGCCTGTGCTGTCTAAAGTGTGGGACATTACCGTTGCAACAGAGAAGCTAGAGGACACTATGATTCTCAGTCGCTTGTACAACCCAGAGCTAAAGCATTCATTAGCTGTCTGGGGGCAGACGCTGGGCTTTCCTAAAGGAGACTTCACAGACTACGACGGCGGTTTGTGTGCAGAAATGGTGCAGTATTGTGAACAGGACGTAACAATTACTAAGAAGCTATATAAGCACCTTGATAGGCTACTATGCTCTGAGGGCTTCTCAGAGGCCTGTAGAGAGCTTGAGCACTCTATAGCTGTAGTGACCCATCAACAAGAGCTTAACGGCTTTAGAATGGACACACAGGCGGCTACAGAGCTATATATGGAACTGACTAGCCGTATGGAGCAGATTAAGGCAATCCTCCAGACTAAGTTTCTCCCTATAGTGACTGAGAGATGGTCAGAGAAGACCGGAAAGCGTCTAAAGGACGGTGTAGAGGTCTTCAACATGGGGTCTAGGCCACAGATAGCTAAGAGACTGCAGAGCCTGGGAGCTAACTTTACTAAGAAGACCGAGAAAGGAACTATAGTGATTGACGAAGGTACTCTGCTGGCTGTTAAGCTGCCAGAGGCTACGTTATGCTCTGAATATCTAATGCTACAGAAGCGAGAAGGTCTGCTCAATGGCTGGTTTAAGCATCAGCAGGAGGACGGTAGGATACGTGGTAGAGTTATAACCAACGGAGCTGTAACAGGGCGCATGACACATCACAGTCCTAATATGGCTCAGATACCAGCGACTAAAGCGCCTTATGGTAAACAATGTCGCTCCTGCTTTACAATTGAGCAAGGTAACGTCTTAGTAGGTATTGATGCTAGTGGCTTAGAGCTACGTATGCTTGCTCATTATATGAGAGACGAAGGATACACTAAAGAGATCTTAGAGGGCGACGTACACACTGCTAATATGAAAGCGGCTGGTCTGAGTGATAGAGACCAAGCAAAGACATTTATCTACGCCTTTCTCTATGGCGCTGGCCCAGCTAAGATAGGCTCTATCATTGGCAAAGGCTACAAACATGGTAAGACTATGACAGATAAGTTCCTACAAAACACCCCAGCTATTGAGCGCCTGAAGGACAAAGTGGAACGACACAGCGCTAATGGTCTGCTGCCTGGTTTAGACGGTAGAGTGTTAAGAGTGAGAAGCCAACACGCTGCATTGAATACGCTGCTGCAGAGCGCTGGAGCTATTGTAATGAAGAAAGCTCTGGTAATCTTAGTAGAAATGCTGTACAATAATAACATAGACTATAAATTAGTAGCCAACGTCCACGATGAATGGCAGATAGAGACTCCACAGCACTTTGGAGACGCTGTAGGAGCCTGTGGAGTAATGGCGATTAAACAAGCTGGTGTCGAGTTAGGACTGAGATGTCCTCTAGGTGCTGAATATAAGATAGGATTAAACTGGTCGGAGACTCACTAACGGAAAAAGGAGGCAAAGAATAACTTGTACACACTAGATAGGTGTGGTATAATACTATATAGATAACGAAAAACTAATTAACTTAACTAGAACGGAGCATCATTATGTCAAACCAACCCATCATACTAAACGCTACAGCGTACTGGGCTAACTTAACAACTAAGAACACACTGTCTGGGAAGTACCAGATAGACTTAGGAAACTTATCAGACGCTGCTGTGGAGAAGCTCAAAAGCGTAGGTATTAACGTGAAGACCAAGCCAGAAATGGATAAGTTTATCACTTCTAAAAGCGAGAACGAGATACGGTACTACGACAGCTCTGGAGAGAACATCACAGGCGTTTTAGTCGGCAACGGCTCTAAAGTTAAAGTGGTAGGAACTCCTTACGATTGGGTAAGTCCTACCGGATCTAAAGGACGTAGCTTTAGCCTTGCTAAGCTGATCGTTACAGACTTAGTGGCCTACGAGGGTAACGGTGTAGTCGATGCAGACATTGACTTGGACGAAGCTCTTTAGCTCATGAGGCTCTTAATTGACGCTGATATGTCTTGCTACGCTGTAGCGTTTTCTTGCAAGGAAGAGCCTTTAGAGGTGGCCTGCAAGACGCTATCGAGCATGATAGGAGACATCATAGCTGATCTGACAACAGTAGAGGACACAACATGGACGTTGTTTCTCTCTGGAGCTTCTGCAGACAACTTTAGGCATGCTGTAGCCGTTACAGCTCCCTACAAAGGCAATAGACCGTCTGAAAAGCCTGTTCATCTACAAGGGTTACGAGACTACTTATTAAAGGAATGGGACGCTCAGTTGTCCGTCTGCCAGGAAGCTGATGACGATATAGCCACAGCTGCTGAAGGAGACGAGACAGCTGTTATAGTGTCACAGGACAAAGACTTTGACCAGTGTGTCGGCTGGCGTTACAATCCGAGACATAAGAAGCTCTATGAAGTGACGGAAGAGTCTGGGAAGCTGTGGTTCTATCGTCAATTCTTAATAGGAGACGGTATAGACAACATCAAAGGAGCTGACGGCATAGGCTTAGTTAAGTCGCTGAAGCTCTTGGAAGACTTAACAGAGACGCAGATGTGGGACGTAGTGGTTTATGAACTAGGACGCGACAGAGCGCTAGAGAATGGACAGCTATTACACCTACGTAGATATGAAGGAGAAACTTGGCAGCCTCCACAATGAAGCGCTCAATACCTATGAAGGGAGCCGATGAATACGACGCCTTAACAGGTGCTAGAAAGTGGTATAGCTGGAAGCCAGGGACGCTGAAGCAGATTAAGAAGCGGTTTAATAAGCGAGAGCGTAAGAACGGTAAAGAACTAATTAGAACAGAGGAGAACTAACATGACTTCACTAGACCTATTCAGCCCCTATTACTACAGCCCTACGAAGTGGGGAATCGCTGTAGCCCGAGTCACACTACCGTTCCTGAAGCACGACAGAGCGCTGCTGGAGATTGAGAACGTCAACGGCTTCGTCTATGTCTGCATTGGGTACGTTGTAGTCTGTGGTGGTAGCTAGTGGTACACTATCAGCTATGAAGCCTGCAAAGACCCGCAACAGCAATCAATGGACTGAGGCCCGATACAGAGGGTTCATACGTAGCAGTCTTAGAGGAGCTTGGATGCGTTGGGGGCCGAACCAGGCTACTAAGAAGAACGCCAGAGTAGCTAGAGGACGTTACACCTGTGCAGGACATGAGAGAGATCCGCACGTTGTAGGCAACTCTATTAAGGTCGATGGTGTTAGGAAGAACAATATATTCACAGATCATATAGAGCCTGTAGGAAGCCATGAGAATTGGGACAAAACAGTGGAGAGAATGTTCTGCGAGCTAGATAATCTACAATTACTGTGTAAGGAATGTCACGACCTAAAGACCGGACAGGAACGCGCAGCGATTAAACAAGCTAAGGAGACTACATAAATGCTAGATATATGGTTTCAAACACGCAGAGGCTTCGGCGCTGACCTACAAGTAGTAAACTATCTACCGGTTAATATGCCTATAAAGATTAACGCAGAAGAGGAAGACGACATTATAGAGGCGTATGGTGTCTTTATCTTGAGTGGCTATGTTATACGTCTACCGTTCTTTCAAGTTTATATAGGAGAACTTACATGAAACATCTAATCATTCCAGACACACAAGTGAAAGAAGGCGTCTCTACAGACCACCTACGCTATGCAGGTCTCTATGCTGCCGAGAAGAAGCCAGAGGTAATAGTTCACATAGGCGACCATTGGGATCTTCCCAGCCTCTCTGCCTATGACGTAGGTAAGAAGTCTGCAGAGGGGCGACGCTACTCTAAAGACATCGAAGCAGGCAACGCAGGTATGGACGCTTTTATGGCTCCTATTAAGGCTGAGCAGAAGCGACAGCGCCGTAACAAGAAGACTGTATGGAAACCTCGTATGGTGTTCTGCATAGGCAACCACGAATATCGTATTGTCAGAGCCTGTGAAGAAGACGCTAAGTACGATGGCATCATTAGCTATGACGACTTTAACCTGGACAGTTATGGCTGGGAAGTTAAACCGTTCTTAGAAGTGACTGTCATTGACGGTGTAGCCTATTCACACTACTTCACCTCTGGTGTAATGGGCAGACCTGTATCTAGCGCTAGAGCTATGGTGACTAAGAAGATGATGAGCTGTGTAATGGGACACGTTCAAGACAGGGACATAGCCTACGCACGACGAGGCGACGGAACTTCTGTAACAGGACTGTTCGCAGGAATCTTCTACCCACACGATGAAGACTACTTAAACCCACAGACCAATGCAAGCTGGAGAGGACTGTGGATGTTGCATGAGGTGGTTGATGGGGCTTTTGATGAACTGCCTGTAAGCCTGAGCTATCTAACTAAGAAATACAAAGGACTATAATGTGTTAACATTCTACGAAGTATGCGAGAAACTAACGCGCCTCGACGAACTAACTTTACTAGAAACTCTAGAGATCAACTCAGACGACATAGTGAATAAGTTTGAGGAACGTATAAGCGATAGACTGGAAGAGCTGTCAGATGACTTTGAAGCTGACGACGCTGAATTGAACGGAACAGGAGAAACTAATGAGCAATGATGGAAGAACTACAGCGTCTCTAGAGGCGCTAAACAGGCAACAAGGTGGTAACCACTACAAAGACATGGCTATACAGCCTGTGGAGTTCATTACAGCTAATGGCATAGACTACAGAGAAGCTAATGTTATTAAATATGTGTGCCGTCATAAGGCTAAGAATGGCAGAGAAGATCTAGAGAAGGCTATGCACTATCTAGAGATGCTGCTAGAAAGCTATGACAACAACACTCCTCGCTATATAAAACAAGGACTCTAACTTGGATAACTACTCAGCATACATACATAAGAGCCGTTACGCTCGCTACCTACCTGAAGAAAGCCGTAGAGAGACATGGGAAGAGACTGTAGATCGTTACATCAACTTCTTCAGCGACAAGTTAGACAAGAAAACAGCTGCAGAGCTACGTAGCTCCATCATAGCCATGAAAGTTATGCCTAGTATGCGTAGCTTAATGACAGCAGGCAAGGCTCTTGAGCGTGACAACGTAGCAGGCTTCAATTGCTCTTACATTCCTATAGACAATCAACGTAGCTTTGATGAGCTTATGTATATATTGCTCTGTGGCACAGGCGTAGGTTTTTCTGTAGAGCGTCAATACGTAGGTAAGCTGCCAGAGGTCGCTGAAGACATGTTTCAGACTGACACCACCATACACGTTGCAGACAGTAAGATAGGCTGGGCTAAGAGCTTTAGAGAGTTAGTAAGTCTTCTCTATACAGGCCAGGTTCCAACATGGGACGTCTCTAAAGTGAGAGAGGCTGGCGCAACGCTGAAGACCTTTGGAGGACGCGCTAGTGGGCCAGAGCCTTTGCTGGATCTGTTTAAGTTCACTGTAGAGCTGTTCAAAGGAGCACAAGGACGTAGGCTGTCCTCACTAGAATGTCACGATATGTGTTGTAAGATTGCACAGGTAGTAGTCGTTGGAGGTGTTAGACGCTCTGCACTAATTAGTCTGTCCAACTTAACAGACGATAGAATCCGTAGGGCTAAGCATGGGCAGTGGTGGTTGGACGAGCCTCAACGTGGGCTGTCGAACAACTCTGTCTGTTACACTGAGAAGCCAGACTTTCCAGCCTTTATGTCAGAATGGAGTAGCTTGTATGAGTCTAGAAGCGGAGAACGGGGAATCTTCTCACGACCAGCTAGTCAACGACAGGCTGCAAAGAACGGCAGACGAGACAGCGAACACGACTTCGGGACTAACCCTTGTAGCGAGATCATTCTTAGACCATATCAGTTCTGCAACCTTTCTGAAGTTGTTGTCAGACCAGAAGACACTTTTGAAACGCTTAAAGAGAAGGTCAGAATAGCCACCATACTAGGCACTCTGCAATCCACGCTAACAGACTTCAGATACCTGCGTAAGATATGGGAGAACAACACTAAGGAAGAATGTTTATTAGGCGTGAGCTTAACAGGCATCTTAGACAATGAGATGATGAGCGGGGCTGGTGACGACTTACCAGAAACTCTACAGGCTCTAAAGCAAGTCGCTATAGACACTAACAAGCTGTGGGCTAAGAAGCTCGGAGTGAATCAGTCTACAGCAATCACTTGCGTTAAACCTAGCGGCACAGTGTCTCAGTTGGTTGATAGTGCCTCTGGCATACATGGCAGGTTTGCTCCGTACTACATACGCAGAGTTAGAGCAGACTCCAGAGACCCTCTCTGTACCGTCTTAGAGGCCGCTGGGGTTCCTGTAGAAGTTGATGTAACCTCGCCCACCACTAAAGTGTTTAGCTTCCCTAAACAGGCTCCAGAAGGTTCTGTGATGGCGTCTGCTCAGACTGGCATGGATCAGCTAGAACTGTGGACAACTTACCAGGAGCACTGGTGTGAGCACAAGCCCTCTATAACTGTGTACTATAGGGACAATGAGTTTCTCAAGATTGGTGATTGGGTGTACAACAACTTCGATGACATCTCTGGAGTAAGCTTCTTGCCCTTCTCCGAGCACACATACGAACAAGCCCCTTACGAAGAGATTACGCAAGAGGCTTATGAGACTATGCTGGCTGAGTTTCCTACAGAGTTCAATTGGGACATTGTAGAAGGCTCAGACGTCACTGAAGGTGCTCAGACCCTCGCATGTGTTGGAACCTCTTGTGAATTTGTGTAGAACTATGGAGAATTGTTATGACAATTAATGACTGCTACGCAATAAGAACCATACATAAGATAGAGAAGCGAATAGGGAGACGAATACGCTATGAAGTACATAGAGGGGGAGTGTCTCTACCATACTACGAAGTTCAACTAGCTAAGAAGGTCACTAGGTTTCGCATGAGTGGATTGTTAGACTACGCTCACTTCACCGTCAAAGGCCTAGGAGAGGCTATGGTGAATGAAGAGGTAGGCCTCTATTACATGAAGATGTTAGAAGACGAGAGGTCTCCTGAGAATGTGTGGAAGGATAAAGAGAAAGAGACTAAGCTGAAGCAGGAGTATGCTACCTTAGCTGGCTTCCCCTCTCCGGAGGCTGCTATAGCTTACTACGCGCAAGAAGTCTATAGAGGAGAGCCTGAAGAGTGGGAAGACGAGGAAGAACACTTAGGTTGTTTCAGCTATCCTTGCTGCGACATCAATCCTTTAGGGTGTCATTACCAAACTGAAGACCCTGAGCCCTATGGATTCAGAGACTAAACATCTCTCCAGTCCTGAGCAGCTTGGACGTTAAAAGGCTCTACTTATTCCTCTCGTTGTAGGCTTCAGCACCACCACCAAACCAGTTGTATGCCATAGGGCCGATGACTGGTAAGCTTCCAGAGTTTGCTAGAAGCTCTAAGTCTTCTCCTTTAATAGCATTCATTCCAATGTCTATAGCGTCATCTATTAAGGGAGTTGCTGGGGTTACTAAGTTATAAGCAGCTCCTTTAATATCACCTCTAGCAAGATAACGCTCTGCAGTGTACTTGTTAGCGCCAAAGACGCCCAACAAAGCCCACATAGAATTCTCTGGTAAGTCTTCAGGCTTAACTTCACGACCTAGCATTACATCTTTAATGACTCCTGTACCTGTATTAGCTACCGTCATGTAACCTGCAAGGAGCCCTGCATTCTTGATAGCTGTCATCTTGTTGCCTGTTTTAAACTCTTGCACAATGTTACGACGAACAAGGTCATACTGCTTTAGTGTAAAACTCTTCAGCATATACAAGATACGCCAGTTAGGATTGTCTAGGTATGCTTGAGGAAGCTCGCTAAGAGAGATAGGCTGAACATCACTTAGTTCATGAAACGCCAAGAGCTTAACATTCTCAGACACTCTTCCTGCTTGTAAGTCAGCTACTAAGGAATCGAAGTCGTCTCCGTAAGCCCCTTTCCACTTCTTCGCTAGTTGTTCTTTGCCCTTCGCTGTTTTAGCGATTGCAAAGTTCTTACGTAAGGCAGCGTTGATAACAGTCTCTTTACCAAGCCTATCAACAGCTTTAAAGCCTGAAGTTTTCATCATCTTCTCAAGCAAGGCACTAGAGCGTGTAGCGTTAGCCATCTCAGCGCCTACGTTCTCAAGTCCGAGATCAATCATCTTCAAATACTTAGGGCCGAACATACTAGCTAAAGTGTTTCTAAAGCCATGAAGAGCCATAGAGTTTCCCAGATCAGAAAGCTGTGTAAGAGCAGAACGAGGGTTAGCAATAGTTCCTAAGTAGCCTAAGTTCTTTATAGCTTGAATGACACTACCTGGGGTTTGTTTCCCTCCTTTGAAGCGACTAGATATTAGACTACTAAGCTCTTCAACCTGTAAAGTCGTTAAGTTATTGTTTTCTATTGCCTCGGTAACAAAAGCACCAATAGAAGCGTCAACATCTACCTTACCCTCTTCGGTTGTCTTTAGCGCTCTGCCAAAGAACTCTCTAGTCTCCATGTCGTCCACAGCTCTGCGAACATAAAGCTGAATTGACTCTTCTGGTGTGTGATAGAACTGTAGTTGCTCAGGAGTAAGAGACTCTATAGATCGCTGCTTAGTAGCTCCTAATTTAGCTTCTGTTCTAGCGCCTGATCTAAGAAGTCTATCGGCTATGAGCGTCTTATCCTCCATAGACAAACTGCTAACAGGGACGCCTTGTTTCTCTGCAAGCTTATTCCAAGCTCGCGTTATAGCGTCCTGCTTCTCACGCCCCATACTGTTAAGAAGCCCTTCAAGGTTTTTAACAACGCGGGGAAAGTAGTTAGGGATCTTATCAAAGTTATAGAACTTCTGTAGCTCATCACCAGTCTGATCCAGCGCTTTCTGAGCTAGTTTGAATGCTTCTTCCATCTTAGGACTGTACTTCATTAACGCCCTAGCTGCAGAAAACTCGCCATTGAAAAGGTGTAGAGCTACTTTATCCTTTAACTGACTAGGTAGTTTACCCATCAAAGCAGAGAACTCCGCAACTTGGTGTAGGCTCTCTGATGTCTTAACGTGCGAGTTGAATTCAAACTTACGTAGCCTTCCGAAGATAGGCTCTGATATGTTCTTAATTCTTGTAGACAATATACCAAGAAACCTATCGAGGCCTTTGCTAAATAGTCGTGAGGTAGCTGAATCAGTCGTTATCATCTCATCTAAGACATCATCGGGAGTCTTCTTAGACAGCATAACATGTGGCTTTATTCCAGAGACCTCTATAGCTCTAAGTGCCGACGTCTCTGTAGTCCCTGTAGCGTCTCTAATAAACTTAGCTAGATCAGTGCCTTCTAGTCCTTCTCTTATTCCTTTCTGAGCAGCTTCTTCTATTTTACTGACTGTCTTGATAGCAGTGTTAGTGGCTACTTTATTACCTATAGCTTGTATGCCTGCAGGGAGGACAGCGCCCGCGACAGTAGATAATAATGTTTCTGCAGGGTCTATACGGCCTTCTTCAGCAAGTCCTTTAGAAGCTGTGTAGCTACCTCCGATAGTACCGCCTGTGAGTCCTGCTCTGAGGGCTGTGCCTCCAAAGGGAATAACAGTGGTAGGAGACAATAGAGCTTTACCAACTTCGCCAACGACAGCAGCACCGCCGCCTTCGTAGTTTAGACCGTACTCCTCCATCAGCTCTAATTCTCTACGCGCCAATAGAATCTCTCTACGCTGCTCAGGAGGAGCTGTCATGTACTGCTCTCCATAAGACTCAGTAGGGGACAGGTAGTCAAAGCCTTGAGACCAATCAAAGGTGATGCGTCCTAGAGGCACATGAGACTCTAACCACTCTCCAGCATATTGCTCAAAGCTGCCGCCTTTGTCGAAACCGAACTCTAAGTCGTTCAGGAAAGACCGCTGTTCAGTCCGTCTAACGAGCTTGTTGTCTTCTATTAAGTCACCCACAGTAGCACCAGCGTCTTGTAGACGAGGCGTGTTGGCTATGTCTTCTGCTGTTATTGTATAACGAGACTCTGGAGCCTCTGTAGGCGGCTCAGGATTATTAATTTCCTCAACAGTTCTAAGAGAACCATCAGTATTAAAGAGGTCATTAGACGACACAGGCTCTGGAGCTACGGGAGATGTCGATGTGCGACGTACTAGCTTGTTGTCTATAATGACATCACCAGGCTTAGCCCCTGCGTCTTGTAAGTTAGGGGCATTCTGTATATCAGCGAGACGTAAGAGGTATTCAGCCATTAATCAATCACAACATTAGTAAAATCAGGAGTCCCTGACGTCTCATCTTCGTCTGCATCCCCACCTGCTGCTGCTAACCTACGAGCTAGTAAGTCCCCAGCCTCTACTAAGGATACCTTATTGTCTTGGCTTATTGTCCACAGTTGCATAGCTAGAAGTGTGGTTTCCTCTTCCGTTGGCTTCTTATCTCCAAACCACCACCTCTCTTCGTTACCTACACCTGTGGCTGTAACGATGTCTTTCGCCACGCCTAGCTCAGACGAGGTAGGTTGTCTTACTCTTCCTGTCTCGTCTGCAGCAGCCAATCTATCGTTAGACTCCCTAGCTATAGGGGTGTAGGGTTCTCCTGCGGCAATTCCTGCGGCGAGATCTGCTTGTCCTAAGTTATTAAAGTAGTCTATCATCCTCAGCTGAAGCTCTGTAATCTCTCCCTCCTTCTGAGAAGTAGCATAAGCTGTCGCTTGTTGTAGCGTTACAGAGTCTGATATGCCTGCTAGATCTGGGTATTTGCCTGCTATGAAAGCTGAGAGAGCTTCTTTCTGTGTTTTAGCCTCTTCATCACGTTGCATCTGAGCAGCGGCTTGTCTAACTGCTGCAGCTCTTTGTCCTTCGCCTATAGAGTCTAACCGCTGTGCAAGAGCTACTAAGCCCTCTTTAGTCGTTGTATCCGCTCCCTGCATAGCGCTATTCAGCTTAGCCTCTACAGTTCTCGTGTCCTGCCCAGCAGCCTGCTGAACTCCTCTATTAGCCACTCCAGAGAGCGTCTGAGCTATGCCTTGTAAGCCTGTGGGCATTGTAGGTTGTACACGCTCTGCAGGGCTTACGTTTAATATGTCGAATAATCCAGCCATTGTTATAGTCCTAATAGGTCTAGTGTGCTATTTAAAAGAGAGTCTGAACGCCAGCCGGTAGGTTAGCGATCCCAGTTACCAAGCATAGCTGGGCCACCTGTATTTCCACTTCCTAGTCCTAGTAGGCTGCGGAGGTCTGCAGCTTGCTGTTGAAGAGAGGCTCCGCGAAGGGGTGGTCGCTGAGCCTCTCTAGCTCTAATTGCGTCAGCTTGCTGTTGTTCCTTCAACCCGCGTAGTGGTGGTCGCTGAGCCTCTCTAGCTCTAATTGCGTCTAATTCAGCCTGAGTCGCTGTTGGTTGTCTCGGGTCAAACACAGGCATATTATTCCCTACTCTGTCATTTTCAGCCTGGTAGTAGTCGCTAGAGCTAGAGCCTCCACTGTCACTTGGCAGTCCTGGAGTGAAACCACCACCGATAGTGCTCCCTGCTTGTCCAAGCAAAGCTGCTAAGGCGTCTTCTTCGTTCCCTAGTCCTAGGAGGTTAGCAAGACCGCTGCCAATTCCTCCAAAGATAGAAGAACTAGGGTCTTCATTAGTCTGGTTAGTTAGGCCGCTAAGCAGATTAGCTAAAATAGTTCCCTGTAGTTCTGTACCAAGCTGCTGAGACCCTATAAGACCTTCAGCACCTGATTGAGCCAACTGAGCCTGTGTAACTCCAGCTTGGTTCTGCAGATTTGAGCCAATGTTAGCTAGTTGTGTTCCAGCTCCTAGAGCCTGTAGAGCCTGCTGTTGAGGACTGTAAGCTGCGTTAAGGAAGTTTTGTCCTAGACCTACGTTTCCTGCTTGTAAGCCTTGAGTACCTTGAGCAAGCCCTAAGCCCTGCTGAGACAATCCACCAAGCTGAGTAAACAGTCTGTCTTGTTCTGACATTGCCTGCCCACGTGCTGAGAAGGCGTTAGCGCTTGCTTGTTCCTGTATAGCTTTCTCTAGGGCTAACTGCTCTGGAGTGCCGCCATAGGCTGATGTAGCTACGCCTGAGCGTCCTTGTGAGAAAAGCCTTTCCTCTAGAGCTAGTCGCTGACGTTCTTGCTCAGGAGCTACAATGCCCTGCATTTGATTAAAGATGTCTTGAGTAACTGCAGAGATGTCTGGATTAATCTGACTAGCTGCCCCACCAAAGAGGCTGTTAAGCATCTCTCTCTGCTGTGCTAAAGCTGGGTCTGATTGCTGCCCAGCTCCCAAGAACTGACCAGCTCCAAAGAGACTCTGATCCTGCAGTGCCTGCTCTTGAGGGCTAAGGTTAACCCCATATCCTCCACTAGAATCGGTAGCTATGTTGCTGCCTGCTCCAGTAGTGACAGTAAAAGGCTTAAACTCTAAATTGCCTCTAACGTCTTTTGAAATGTCTTGGAGCATTTGCTGTTGCTGTTGGCCTGATCGCTCAAGGTCTCCAGCTATAGAGCTTCCTAATCCTAGAGCAGCTCCTGAGCTTAAAGCTCCAGTGAATAAGTCTGAAAAATCAGCCATTTTAAATTAACCTTCCAATAGTAGATTGTATATTAAGTTCTTGTAAAGAAAACGCAGAACCTTCAATGTTGGCTTCAACGCCTACAGTGACTACAGCGCCTGAGCCGCCTGCATTAATTGCTCTTCTTGTTGTAACTACTCCAATAGAGTATTCAGAAACACCGTACTCTGCAACACCATATTCAGCTACAACGTCTGTAGACAGCACAAAGGGTCTAGTTAAATAATCTTCTTTATAGTCATACGACCATTTAATAGATCCTGTTACAGCGTTTCCTCCCATGATAGTGGCCTGTACTTTCTTAACAAACTTTAAATTAGCAGGCGCATCAAACGCTAGAGGATGACTAAAGTAACGGAGGAGATATAAAGCTCCTTCATCGTCATAACCATTATACTTAGCTACGCCATTCTCTACACCTAAGTAGAGCGTACCATCTTTAGCACGTAGAAAACTCTCTATTTCTGTCGTAGGCCACTTTGTCACTCTATAGCTTTGATTATCTAGTAAGCCTCTAACATCAAAGCAATACACTTGCTCAGTGTCAGAGAGAGTCAGTAAGTAGAAAGCATTCTCAGGACTGTAAACAGCTTTTATAGGGCTAGTCTGTATTGACATAGCTGTTATAAGGTCGTTACGGATATTCTTAGATACATCAGTCATAGGCAGGCTATTCTCTTGAATAGTTCTACCAAGACTTCGTAGTCCTCCTGCTGAGAGGAATAAGAGGTCTGGGCCAACAGCGTGTACAGAGTCTCTAGCTGAGCAGCCTACAGAGTCTGTAGTGTCAGATAGTACCATACTCGCGGGACTCCCTGCTCCGCTATACATTAATATAGACTCTTTACCAAACACTATAAGAAAGTTGTTGTGAGCCGCTATAGACACTATCTCATCATAGCCTTTAGGCCAATGGTTAGAGAGATCTATAGAGCCTGAAGAACCACCAGACCATGTTAAACCGTCTAATAAATCACTCCAGTATATCTTCTGCTTATCGCCTGCAATGTCTGCAACCCAGAGACGACCAAAAGCAGCTAAAACTTCATTGCCTTGCTTTACAGTTCCGGCGTAGCCAGAAACACCTGTCATAGCTTCAACGTCTCCTGAAGCTGTGCTGTACACTAGAGGCTCTTGACCAGCTTGGAAGAAATAGCACTTATTAGCTAAAGACACTATCTTCCAATTGTCTGCGTTAACTGTGTAACTACCAGGAGTCTCATCAGTAAGCGACGTAGTCCCACTGAATATCTTATTGTTTCCTGTAGAGAATACCGTAGTTGTTCCGTCGGTCTCTGTAAACTCAAACATGCTGATAATGCCAGCGCTAGAGCCTAGCGGAGTCGCTGAAGTAGTTACTATATCTATTCCCTTCCTAGCCCCTATGCGTCCGTAACGATCTATAACACAATGATCAGCTACGGAGGCCCACGAACTGTCTAGTCCTAAAGGGCTGTCCTGTGTATTCAGACCACTAAAGGCTGGAGCAGCTATCGTTATGTTCTGTAACTGACTAGCCATTAAACAGTCTTCCAGACAAACTCATCAACATACTTAGAAGCGTCTAAAGCAATAGCGTCAGCTAAATAAGTGTCTGCTAAGGCTAGAAGCTCCGCAGCGCTTGTACCGCCTTGTTCGCCTCTCTCACGCGCTGATAGTGCTAACGCCATGTAGATGATAGGCTGTGTCGGTACTACAAACACTTCAGTTCCATCTGAGTAATCAGCTGTTCGTACTACTGCTTTAAACTCTAGAGAATAAACGCCGTCTGGAGAAGGGTAGATTTCTATGTTAGTGTTTTGTGAACTGTCTGCGCCTCTGTATGTAAAGTCAATAGGGACTCCCTCAGAAGAAGACGTCATATACACTCTATCAAAGTAAGTAGCAGGACGGTAGTGCATCAGAGTGTCTGAAGTCTGATTAATGGCATTGAGGAGTTTAAAGTCTACTCCTGAGCCTTGTAAAACATACTGATAGTCTGAGGCTGTCGTAGATACTGTAATGGTCTGACGTAGCCCTGTCCAATCGTGACTCTGCTCTACAAACTTCTTAGCGTCGTTAACTAAATCGCTTACTAAAGTGGAGTAGTCTGACTCTCCTACTGCAGGGACTTCAGTCTCTCGAAGTCTACGTAGTACTTGATTAATTACTTGGAGGTGTGTCATGCTCTAGTTATCTCTGTTGTATACTTAAACAAGTCTCCGAAGAGATTGTCAGTTGTTCTTGTTGGGGCAGTCGTAGACGACACTTGAGGCATATCGAATAGTCCTGCTATCTGTGAAAAGTCTAGGTTAAAGGACGGAAGCGCTTCGCTAATAAGGTCGTCAGCAGCAGCTAAACCATCTCCTACAGCTCCTATAATGGGTTCTCCAACATCGGCTAGAGCGTCACCACCAGTTATAATAGCTTCTTTAATAGGTTCTCCAATCTCAGCTAGAACGTCACCACCAGTTATAATAGCTTCTTTAATGGGTTCTCCAACGTCAGCTAGAACATCACCAGCGGCTTTAACGCCTCCTATAACTCTCTGAGTGCCTTCATCGTCTACTGTGCTTGCAAAGGCTGACAAAGGATCTAAGATGTTCTCTTGAGCTGAGTCGCCAAAGCCCGTCACAAGGGTCGTGAGAGGCTCTGCAGCGGCTTTAACGCCTCCTATAACCCTCTGAGTAATCCCATCGTCTATAGCGCTTCCTACGGCCCCTATAGCGTCTCCTACTGGGCCTAGGGCAGCTCTTACAGGCTGCAGTACATTATCATCGAAGGAAGCTAGGATATCTCCTATAGCGCTATCACCGTCTAGGTCAGGAAGCATATCAGCGTCGGCATAGGATAAAGCAGCTCCTTTTAAGTCTCCTTCGGCTAAATTAAGTAAAACATCGTCTGTTAGGGCAAAGGCACTCTCTGCATCAATACCGAGGGCAGAGTTTACACCGTCTGTGAAGCCTTCTAAGGGGTTATCTAAGCCTGCTAATGGATTGAAATTAGCTACGCCAGCTAAGGCTAAAGCGTCTGATAGAGTTACGTCGCCGTCAGAAACACCTGTAATGGCTACATAGCCCTGTGCAAAGGGTTGGAAAGGGCTGGGTATAAACGAAGCCACTCTCATTAATGTATCAAACACACCGCCTGTGTTTGTAGGATGTGTTATAGTATCATTAGTAGTCCCATAAACACCTATTTGACCTGACTCGTTAGGGAGCAGGCTTAGCTCATCAGTCCTAATATGGGAAACATCCGAATTCCTTGCCGAGATGTCAGTAATGCGTTCTCTAGGAGCTCCCAAGGCATCCACTATCTCATTAGCGGCTGTTAAGTATGCAGCTTCAGAGCCTCCGTTTCTTTGATTGCTCTCATAAAGGAAGGTGAGCTGTTGAGATAAGCTCATTCCCTCTAGAGAAGAAGGGTCATTATTGACTTGATCATACAGAACACCACGCGCTGTGACAGCCTCTTCCAGCATCTTATCTTTGAAGTCTTCGTCTGATAAGTGCAACGCTGCTGCTTCTTCTTGCGTGAGAAGCTCTATAGGCTCTGGAGCTGTTATACCAAAACCATCCCCAACTGTAGAGACGTCTCCGTAGCCTAGGCCGTTAGCAAGAGCTGAACCATCTCCTAAGCCTAGATCTAGTAAAGGAGCCTTACCTTCCGCTTCACGGGCCTGTAACGCTGCTGTTATTTGTGCGTTGTACTCGTCTGAAGTGTAGTAATTGTTTGCTACGGGAGCGGGCGTTAGGACTGCGGTAGGGTCAGCAGGTAACGCATCAAACAGAGCTGCCGCAGTCTGGGCATTAAGAGCTTGGAAAGCTTCTATATCAAAAGCCATTATTGTTCTCTCGATACGTCTTTAAACTTCTCAAAGGTACGTAGCCCTGCTAATCCTAACATACCCATAACAAGTTCCATTAAATTCTCTGTCTCTATTGCAGGTAATTCTGCAGAGACTCCAAAAGCCGCTAATGTAGAAGCCAGCAAAGGCGCTACAACGAATGCCCAAGCTAGGCCAACACCACAGGCCCAGCCTATAAAGGGT
>Ga0115001_10001058_pt1 | contig 21055 bp, 17 predicted proteins | sample ArcticOcean_MG_C_12_FD_89869 | JGI IMG/M metagenome (GOLD analysis project Ga0115001, IMG submission 89869) | Marine microbial communities from western Arctic Ocean - ArcticOcean_MG_CB8_130 | ecosystem: Environmental > Aquatic > Marine > Oceanic | place: Arctic Ocean: Canada Basin | collected... | reverse complement strand
ATTGATAGAAAAAGGATTATTAAAATAAGTATTTAATATATATAAGCTAGAAACTTAAGAATAATGCAGTTAAATTTAGCTAATTAACTCCCATTCATCAGTTTGAAGTAATTTTTCTGCTTGTTTAAATTTTAAGGTCTTAATTTCACCAGAATTAGAATTTTTGATTTCGACTTTTTCATTTCTTCCAATTTTTGGTATTTCACGTGTTACTGTTTCAACTTTTCGATTTTGATTACTTGCACTTGCTCCAACTCTTCTAGCTCTCTCAGCTAATTCATCACTATTTAAGCTTTCTTGTTTTGATGTCTCATAATCATTATTTCTTGAACCATTGCCAGATGCATCTTTAATTTTCCCCTGATTATCTGGAAGATTAGATTTAAAAAGGAAGGAGAGTAGTTCTTTATTAAGAACATGAATCATTGACTTAAACAATTCATATGCTTCAAACTTATAAATCAAGAGGGGATCCTTTTGTTCATGAACAGCTAATTGAACTGATTGCTTTAACTCATCCATTTTTCTAAGATGATTTTTCCATTTTTCATCAATAATTGCAAGAGATATATTTTTTTCAAAATCATCAATTAAATTTTCACCATTGCTTTCGTATGACTTTTTAAGATCAGTTACAATATTTATAATTTTTTTTCCATCTGTAAATGGAACTACAATCCTTTTAAAGGAATTGGTTTTGTTTTCATAAACATTTTTTATTACTGGGAAAGCTAGTGTTCTATTTAATTCTTTTTTATTTCTATAAAAAGTATTTAATTCTTCGTATAAATTATTAATTAAATCATCTTCACTAGTTCCTAGAAATTCATCTTCAGTTATTGGAGATGACATTGAGAAAGTAGTTATCAGTTCAAATTCAAAGTTTTTATAATTATTTGAGCCTTTATTTTCTAAAACAATTTCTTCAATAGTATCAAACATTATATTAGTTATATCTATCTGTAGTCTATCTCCTTTCAAAGCATTTTTTCTTAGTGTATAGATAATATTTCTTTGTGAATTCATAACATCATCATACTCCAATAACCTTTTCCTGATACCAAAGTTATTTTCTTCAACTTTTTTTTGAGCTCTTTCAATTGATTTTGTAACCATTGGATGTTGAATGTTTTCTCCATCTTTCAATCCCATTCTATCCATTATATTTGAAACTCTGTCTTGACCAAATAATCTCATTAAATTATCTTCAAAAGAAACAAAAAATTGAGAACTTCCTGGATCACCTTGCCTACCAGATCTTCCCCTTAGCTGTCTGTCAACTCTTCTTGAGTCATGTCTTTCAGTTCCGATAATCGCAAGACCTCCAGAGTCGATAACATCTTTACTTAATTTAATATCTGTTCCTCTACCTGCCATATTTGTAGCTATAGTGACTACTCCTGGATCACCAGCTTCAGCAACTATATCAGCTTCTTTTTTGTGGAGTTTTGCATTAAGAACATTATGGTTGACACTTGATCTGCTTAACATTTTACTAAGTAATTCAGAAATTTCAACAGATGTAGTTCCAATTAGAACTGGTCTTTTATTATTTCTAAGATTTATTACTTCCTCAATTATAGCATTATATTTTTCTCTTTTTGATTTATAAATTAAATCGTCCTGATCTTTTCTTACTAATGGTCTATTAGTTGGAATTTCAGTAACATCTAGTTTATAGATTTCCCAAAACTCTCCAGCTTCAGTTACTGCTGTTCCTGTCATACCAGAAAGTTTAGAATATAATCTAAAATAATTTTGAAGAGTTATAGTTGCAAAAGTTTGTGTAGCTGCCTCAATTTTCACATTCTCTTTTGCTTCTATTGCTTGATGAAGTCCATCTGAGTACCTTCTTCCATCCATGATTCTTCCTGTCTGTTCATCTACAATCATTACTTTATTTTCAACTACTACATACTCAACATCCTTTTCAAATAATGTATAAGCTTTTAACAATTGATTTATACTGTGAATCCTTTCACTTTTTATATTAAAATCATTAAATAGATTATTTTTCTCTTCAGCCTCCTCTTCACTAGATAAAGCTTTATTTTCTATAGTAGCTACTTCAGTGGAAATATTAGGCATTATAAAGAAATCTTTATCATCTAAGTCTTGGGAAAGAGTTTCAATCCCTTTGTCAGTAAGTTCAATCTGATTGTTTTTTTCATCAATAGTAAAGTATAATTCTTCATCAATTTGATGCATTTCACGATTGTTATCTTGCATGTAGAAATTTTCAGTTTTTTGAAGCTTTTGTTTTACACCTTCTTCACTTAAAAATTTAATTAATGCTTTGTTTTTTGGAAGACCTCTAAAAACCCTGTAAAGAAGGAAACCTCCTTTGTCATTCTCTGAGTTATTAATTAATTCTTTAGCCTCAGAAAGGATATTGGAAAGGTATGTTTTTTGAAGAGAAACAAGTCTTTGCATTTTTGGTTTAAGATTATCGAACTCATGTCGATCTCCATCTTTTGTAGGTCCTGAAATAATTAGTGGAGTCCTAGCATCATCTATAAGAACTGAATCTACCTCATCAATAATTGCGAAGTTATGCTTCCTCTGAACAATATCATCTAGAGAGTGAGACATATTATCTCTTAAATAGTCAAAACCAAACTCATTGTTAGTTCCATACGTTATATCAGCTTCATATGCCTTTTTTCTTTCAGGAGAATTAGGTTTATGAAAGTCAATACAATCAATTCTAAGTCCATGAAATTCAAGAATTGGACCCATCCATGCGCTATCTCTTTTAGCTAAGTAGTCATTAACAGTTACAAGATGAACTCCGTCCCCAGTAAGTGCATTTAGATAAATTGGTAACGTTGAAACTAGTGTCTTTCCCTCTCCTGTTTGCATTTCACCAATTCTACCTTGGTGCAGAACAATCCCTCCAATTAATTGAACATCGTAATGAATCATATCCCAGATAACATTTTTGCCAGCTGCATCCCAGTTATTTTTCCAAACACATTTATCATTTTTAATCTTTGTATAGGATTTTTTTGCTGCAATTTCTTTATCAAAATCAGAGGCAACAACTTCAATTTCTTCATTATCAAAAAATCGTTTAGCTGTTTCCTTAACAACTGCGAATGCCTCAGGTAATAATTTATCTAAAATTTCTGCTTTTTTTAATATTAAGTCATTTTCAAAAGATTCAACTTGTTTAAAAAGAAGTTCTTTCTCCGTATTTGATGACTCATTTAAAATTTTAATGTTTATGTGATCAATCGATTGATTAATATCTAATGTTTGATCAGAAATTGATTTTTTAAATTCAGTTGTTTTATTTCTAAGTTGGTCATTTGAAAGAGATGACATTTTATTAAAGTGATTATTAATATCATCAACTAGAGGAGTAATTTTTTTTAGATCTTTCCCAGATTTATCCCCAAGAAAAACCTTTAAAAGGGAGTTAACAATGGACATATTATTTTTTTTTCAAATTTATCTAAAAATTACCAATAAATATTAATCTATGATAATTAATACTCGTCCTCGTTCCAAAGGTAATCATCATCTGTAGGAAAATCTGGCCAAATCTCTTGAATTGATTCGTAAACATCACCTTCATCCTCTAAAGACTGAAGGTTTTCAACAACTTCAAGAGGAGCACCTGTTCTAATTGAGAAGTCAATTAGTTCATCTTTTGCTGCCGGCCAAGGAGCATCACTTAAATGGGAAGCTAATTCTAATGTCCAATACATGAAACTTATTTTCTGCAAAAATATATTATAACTCCATATAACCAAAGAAATTCTATTCTTTTACTCTAGAAAAAGAAATTAGTAGTAGTAAAACTGATAATAAAATGCTGATTCTTGCAATGTAATCCCCATTCTTGCTATAAAATGTTTTTTTGTCTATTGCATATGCAACTCCACTCAATATTCCTTTCTCATCAAAAGGTAATATAGCTTCATATTCTCCAATTTCATTTATGATTGAAGAGACTCCTGAATTAGCACTTCTAACAATGTATCTTCTGTTCTCAATGGCCCTTAACCGACCATAACTTAATAAGTGTCTATGTCCCGGTGTATCACCCCACCATGCATCATTTGAAATAATTGTTATAAAATTTGCACCTAGATTTACATAATCAGCAACATATTCACCGTAAATCGCTTCATAGCAAACTATTGGAGCTGTTTTTAAGTCTTTATTAGAGTGTTTATAAATCTTTCTTTCAGATTTGTGTTGTATTCCTCTAGAAACAGTGGTACCTCCTAAATCAACCATTATATTTCCTATAATAGGCTCTAGTAAAGATTTAAATGGCATATATTCAGTCCCAACAACAAGTTTAGATTTATGATTATATTCAAAATCTTTATTTGCTGAAAAATTCATAGAAGAATTATAATAATCAATCCATAATTTATCTCTAACTAGATTAGCTGTTCTAGATGGTTTCTCAATTTGATTTTGATATAATTTATAAAACTGAATACCAGAGATCAAGTTTGTGTTACTAAAATCATTTAGGAAGTTACTTAAACTATCATGCAATTTTGAATACTTGAAATAGTCAACATTTTCACCATACCCCTCGGAAAAGTAGGTTTCAGGTGTAACAACAAAATCATATTCATTAGCTCTCAACTCTTCATTAGTTAGGTCTTTAAAAATTTTATAATATTCAAGATTAGTATCTGATTTACCATTCCATGGATCAATTCTTGGTTGAATAATTAAAACTTTGAACTTTTCTCCTAATTCAATCTTTTGTTTAACTAAAAATGAAATAATAATTGGAATACATATCAATATTAATCTTGGAAAAATTCTAATATAGAACCTTCTAGGATCTTTGAAGCTTGGATATTTTCTGATTAAATTAAATAGGAGAATGTTAGAGCCTAGTACCCATAGGCTTCCACCAAAAACCCCAGTAAACTCATACCATTGAATCCAACTTATTCTTTCTGAAAATACATTACCTAAATTTAACCATGGCCAGGAAAACTCCCAGTTTAAATGAAACTTTTCAAAAGCAATCCAAAAGGTAACAAAGAATAAAGCTCCAGCTTTAAAATCAACTTTTCTTTTAACTCTACTGTAAAGTAATAGTATTAAAGAATAAAATAAAGAGTTAACTAAATTTGCAATAATAAATCCTGATAATGAGCTGTTAACTATCCACCAAGTTGTTGATATATTCCATGTTAGAAATGCTATAAAGGAGTAGAAAAATAATCTTAAATACTTCTTGGTAAGAGGATCCTTGCTTATTAGATCTTCAACGTAAAGTATTGGAATTAAGCTTATAAAAATTAAAGGGGTGAAACCATTAACTGGCCATGAACATGACAATAAAAAACCTGTAGTTAGGGAATATACAAGAAGTCTACTCACATTTAAAAGTTTAAAAGATTTTACAATCTAATATTACAATTTTTTTATAAATTGAGTGTCATAAGAATCATGATAAAATCTTTCATACCTAATTTTCTAACTTTATTAAACTTGATTTGTGGTTGTTTTTCAATTGCATTTGCTTTTCAATTTCAATTTGATGCAGTATTAATGCTTGTTCTAATGGGTGTTCTGCTTGATTTTCTAGATGGAATGGCAGCTAGACTTTTGCATGCAGAATCTAATTTTGGAAAACAATTAGACTCACTCTCAGATCTTGTAACAAGTGGAATCGTTCCAGGTGTAGTTGTTTATCAATTATTTAAATTATCAGGTAATCGAGTTTTAGATTTTGATTTAAACTCATATATAAATCCAATATTTAACTTAGATCTTGTATTTTCTATTTCACCTGTTGCTTTTATAGCTTTCCTAATCACTTTAGGTTCAGCAGTAAGGTTAGCTAAATTTAACACTATTGACTATACAGATGAATTTGAAGGGCTTCCAACTCCTGCTAACGCACTTTTTTTTGTTGCATTTCCTTTACTAATTGACCATGTTTATTTATTAGAATCAAAGGAATATTTACTAAATAATTATACTTTGATTATACTTACAATATCAAGTGTTATTTTAATGAATGTTCCGTTTAGGCTTTTTTCATTAAGAATGTCTCTAAGGAAAAATGATTATAATATATTTAAGATATTGACTATATTTTTATCAATCCCGCTAATTCTAATATTTGGACTAGGAGGATTCTCCTTAGTTATAATATTATACTTATTTCTAAATGTAATAAGGAACTTGTGGTCTTTGATTTAAAAGTTAAATATTCTTTCTTTTAAATTGAAAATTCTTACCCAGATATACTTTTCTTACTATTTCATCTTTAGCAAGCTCTTCAGGAGTACCTTCTTTTAAAATTTTTCCTTCGAACATAAGATATGTTCTGTCAGTAATTGCAAGGGTCTCTTGAACATTATGATCTGTTATTAAAATACCTATATTTTTCTTTTTTAATACTGATATTATAGATTGAATATCTTCTACAGCTATTGGATCTACTCCAGCAAATGGTTCATCTAATAATAAGAATTTTGGATCATTAGCTAAAGCTCTTGCAATTTCAGTTCTTCTTCTTTCTCCTCCAGATAATAAATCACCTCTACTTTTTCTAATTTTGATGAGACCAAATTCTTCCATCAATTGTTCAGCCTTCTCTTTTTGTTGATTTTTTGTTAAGTCTGTAAACTCTAATATGCCAAGGATGTTATCTTCTACAGATAGTTTCCTAAAAACAGATTCCTCTTGTGCTAAATATCCAATACCTTTTTGAGCTCTTTGATACATAGGGAAACTTGAAATAACTTCTTGGTCTAGAAAAACATCACCTCCTTCAGGCTTAATTATTCCAACTATCATATAAAATGATGTTGTTTTTCCTGCTCCGTTTGGACCAAGTAATCCAACAATTTCACCTTGATTGACTTCAATAGAAATATTATTTACAACTTTTCTACCTCTGTATGATTTCGAAATTTCTTCAGCTTTAAGGATCATTTAGCAAATATTATGTATTTAATTTTTGATATCCAATTTTTGAAATTATAATACTTATTTCATATAAAACTAAAATTGGTATAGTAACAATAATTTGACTTGCTATATCTGGAGGAGTTATTATAGCCGACAGACTTAAGACTATAACCAAAGCAAATTTTCTATTTTTTCTTAAAAAATCAGGTGTCACTAGACCTACCTTAGTTAAATAGTGAATTATAATTGGTAATTCAAAGATTAGTCCTGAGGCTAATACAGATGCTCTAAGTAGACCAATATAACTAGCTAAGTCAAAATCATTAAACACCTCTGCACTTATTCTATAGTTCCCTAAAAAATTTATAGACAATGGAGTGACCACATAATATCCAAATAGAACTCCAATAAAAAATAATGTTGAAGTTATAAAGATAAAACCTCTTGCTCCGTCTTTTTCTTTTTTATATAATCCAGGACTTATAAATTTCCAAAATTCAAATATTACATAGGGAAAAGAGAGAATAAAACCTGCCAAAATAGACGTCCACAGATGTGCTGAAAATTGTCCTGAGACTGTTCTGCTTTGAATTCTAAACGGAAGTTCTTCAAAGCAGAAAGCATCTCCTCCAATAGATTGTGAAATTGAACAAAATACTTGATAGCTAATAAAATCCCCTTTTTTAGGACCAAAAATAATTTGGTCAAAAATTATATCTTTTGCTAAAAATGCAACTGTAGCAAAAAGCAAAATAGATATTGTTGATCTTATTATGTGCCATCTTAATTCTTCAAGATGATCTAGAAATGACATATCTCTGGACTTACTCATTGTTAATTCCTTCTTTAATTATATCTAAAATATGAACGATACCCAAATATACGTTACTGTTGTTTGTAATTAACACTTGACTTATTCTATTTTCCTTCATATGTATAAGTGCTTCAATAGCTAAAGTGTTTTCAGTCATTATTTTAGGATTTTTATTCATAAAATCTGAAGCAGATATATTCTCAATATTTTGTTTCCTTTCTATAACCCTCCTTATGTCACCGTCAGTAATAACTCCTATAATAACGTTATCTTCTACTACAGCAGTAGCTCCATACATGTTAGATGATATTTCATTAATAATTCTTAAGAAGGAAGATGATTTTTCTACTAAAGGTTTTCGGTTATTGTCTATTAAATCATTAAGTGTTAAGGTTAATTTTTTTCCTAAATTTCCAGATGGATGATATTTACTAAAATCCAACGGTGTAAAACCTTTTACTTTTTGGAGAGTCATGGCAATTGCATCACCAATTGCTAAATGACATGTTGAACTAGTCGTAGGAGCTAGATTATTATGACATGCTTCTCTGTCAATTCTTGTATGAATAAACATTTTTGATAATTTATCTAGTGAAGAATTTTTTACACATGAAATTCCAATCAGAATTATCTTATTTTTTGTTAGATAATTAGAGAGTGATTTAATCTCATCTGATTCTCCACTTTTTGAAATGCATATAACTATATCATCTTTTCCAATAACACCCATGTCACCATGAAGTGCATCTCCTAAGTGTACAAAAATTGATTTTGATCCTGTAGAATTTAAAGTGGCAGAAATTTTCATTCCTATAATAGCACTTTTACCAATTCCTGTAAGAATAATTTTACCAGGACACTCTTTTAGAACCTCAATTATGTCACAAAAGTTTGAGTCTATTACACTAGAAAGATCAGAAATAGATTTAGACTCTAGCTTAAGTGTCTCCAAGGCAATACTTTTTATTATCTGTTGATTAGTCAAAATGGGAATTTTATTTTAAATTGTATATACTGCAAATTTAAACAATTTGAAAAAATCATAATTTGAACAGTTTAAAAGACAAATTAAAGGAAAACTTTGGTTTTTCATCGTTTAAAAATCTTCAAGAGCCAATTATTAAAAATCTTCTTGAAGGAAATGACTCATTTGTTATAATGCCTACAGGAGGCGGTAAATCACTTTGCTATCAATTGCCTGCTATAATTTTAGATGGTACAGCTCTAGTAATCTCCCCTTTAATAGCTTTAATGAAGAATCAAGTTGATCTAATTAGATCAAATAATATAAACCAGTCAGTTGCACATGTATTGAATTCAACACTTAATAAAGATCAGGTAGAGAGGGTTAAAAAAGATGTAAGTCAGGGAATTACTAAATTATTATTTGTTGCTCCAGAAACTTTATCTAAAAAAGAAACCATAGATTTTTTAAAAAAAATATCTATATCATTTTTAGCAATTGATGAGGCTCACTGTATTTCTGAATGGGGTCATGATTTTAGACCTGAGTATAGAAAAATTAGAGATGTTATTGATTCTATAGACTCTAAAATTAAAATTATTGCATTAACAGCAACAGCCACTCCCAAGGTTCAAGATGACATAGTTAAAAATCTCAAAATAAATGATTCTAAGCTATTTAAGTCTTCTTTTAATCGTCCAAATTTATATTATGAAGTTCGCCCAAAAAATGACAATACAGATATAGATCTAGTTAAATTTATAAAGTCTAATCAAAGTGAATCAGGAATCATATATTGTCTCTCAAGAAAAAATGTTGAAGATTTATCATTATTGCTAAATATTAATGGAATCAAAAGTTTACCATACCATGCTGGTTTAGATAAAAATATTAGAGAAGAAAATCAAGATAAATTTTTGAGAGATGATTGTGATGTTATTGTCGCTACAATTGCTTTTGGGATGGGTATAGATAAACCTGATGTTAGATATGTAGTCCATCATAATGTTCCAAAAAGTATTGAAGGGTATTACCAAGAAACAGGAAGGGCTGGGAGAGATGGTGGAAAAGGACATTGTCTGATGTATTATTCGTATCAAGATGTTGAGAAATTAGAAAAGTTAGTTTCAAAGAAAAAAACATCTGAAAGAAACATAGGTCTTATGTTGTTAAAAGAGATTTCAAACTTTGCTGAGTCATCAATCCCAAGAAGAAAATACCTTCTTAACTATTTTGGTGAAAAATATGACGCAACGATTCATAACGATCAAGATATGGATGATAATTCTAGACATCCTAAAGAAAAAATAAATGCTAAGAATCAACTCATATATTTAATTAAAAATCATTTCCTCAATAATAAAAAAGTTTTTATAAGAGATATTATAAAAGATCTACCTCTATCTTCAGAAGATCAAATTGATGAAAGCTTCTGGAAGACTCTAATAATTTACTCAATTATTGAAGGTTTTCTTGAAAAAGACATTAATGATCTAGGTTCTGTAAGGATATCTGAAACTGGAAAAAATTATATATCAAGTCCTGAAGATTTCTATATCATGAAGGATAATGATTTTAATAAATTGTATGCAATAAAAAAAGAATCAACTAAAGTTTCAGTTGTAGATGCTGAATTGATGAAAAGATTAGTTAAACTAAGAAAAAATATTGCGGAAAAAAAGTCTCTTCCTCCCTATGCTATTCTTCAAGAATTTTCTCTCGAAGATATGACGTGTAAATATCCAACCACATTAGAGGAGTTTAAAAACATAAATGGAGTAGGTGAGGGAAAGGTTGTTAAATTTGGAAATCAATTTATAGAATTAATAAGAGGCTATATTAAAGATTTTGATATTGTTAAATCAGACGATATAATTCTAAGAACATCAGGTTCAAAATCTTCAAAAAAACTTTCTCTTATTCAAAATATTGACAAAAAAATTCCATTAGATGAGATAAGTGAATCTAGAGGGATTGATTTTAATATTTTACTGTCTGAACTGGAAAGTATAGTTTTTTCTGGAACTAAATTGGATATTGACTATTATGTTGATGACATTCTAGATGAAGATCAACAAGAAAACCTCTACGAATACTTCTTAAAGAGTGAAAGTGAAGATATATTAGTAGCTCTCAATGAATTTGAAGGAGATTATGATGAGGAAGAACTGAGAATATATAGAATCAAATTTCTTAATGACGTTTCAAATTAATTACATAATGTTTGAGTGAAACAACATATTTAAAAGAATTCTATTCGTGCCAAACCAAAAAGCTCTAAAATTAGTATTATCAGTCATTAATAAAATTTTTCCTTTACCACTCCTAATAACTTTGAATGGTGTAGATTTTTTTAATAGTGATAGATTTTCTTCAGAAATATACCCACTCATAAGAGGGTTAGGACTATATACTATAGGATTGTTAAAGCTTTGCTCACTTTTAGTCATATAAACATTAGAGTTTCTAAACAATGGTAGAGAATTTGACTCGATACCATAGTTAACTGGATGACTTTTATCAATTATTGAATTAAAAATTGCTCCACCAGTTTGTTGTGCTCCAAAGAAATTTTGCCTTTCTGAAAAAGTAACATTGTCAGCATTTATATCATTTGTGTGAAAGTCTATTTCAGATAAATTTGATGAAACCCATTTAACAGAGTTCCTGTATGCAATTAGATTTCCTCCATCTTTTATATAATCATTAATTTGTTTTTTATTAATCCCCCCCCCAGTTGATTGATATTGAGAACCTTCACTGTAATCTGGAAGGATTATATGAGTATATCTACTTAGATCTATATAGCCAAGGTCACCAACGTCTAATTTAGTGATTGGAATATTAAACCTAGTATCAAGAAGATGCCATATCTCTCCAGCATCGTAACTCCTTACTCCCTCACCTACAATAAGTCCAATCTTAGGTTCTTTCACAATTTCAAAGTTATTTGATCCTAAGTCAATACCCTCGGTTATACCAGTTGATTGAGATTTAACATTTATACCAGTTTTTGATGATACCTCAACTAAAAGATTATATATTTCTTGTGAATTAAGAGATTGGTTTTGAACAGATATCATATAGGTACCAAAGTCAAACTTTTCACCATTAACAGCAAATGTTCTTGTTGCTGTTTTAACTCTCAAGCCTTTTTTTATTAGTTCATAAACTGCCGCTTGGGCATAATAATCATGTGGCTCAAAGATGTATGCATATTCTGATTTTTTATCCACACTTCCTTTAATATTTTCTAATACATCAACTTCATTAGATTTAATTTTCTCTACTGAAGATTTGCTTAACCCATTCGTCATACTGTAATTTACATTAAAAGCTAGTGGAAAAGTCCATGCTGAAACATCATAAAATAAACTGTCTTTGAAGCTGGTTTGAGTATCAAACATTGCTCTAATTAAAGTTCTCTTAGGTTGATTAAGAGGAATTATATAGCTATTATTTTTTGAGTATGCAGTTCCATTTAACTCAATATCTTCAGATATAGTATTAAATTTAATTTTATGACTTTTTAATACCTCAGCAAGATGATATACGGTTGATTTATCTTTATTTTTACCAAAGACAATGTTTTCGGTTGATTTAGAAGTTAACTCTACTTGATTGTCATGAAAGTCCTTCATATAATTAAGTAGTTTGACTCTCATATTTTGGGCAGCATTTAGAGTTGAAAAAGCAGCAGTTAATTGATTTCTAATTGTAAAAGGAAAGGTTAATATTCCGTTTGTGCTTTCTTGAATATGACCTCTTGAGCTTCCTTGTTCAAACAATATTCCAATACTTCCATTAGCATCAGGATAAGTAGATGCTTTTCCAAAGAAAAAATCATCATAACTTTCCTCAGAATAATAAAGAGATCCAATTTTATTTAAAGCATCCTCATGGTAAGTACCGATCTCTTTTGTAAGAGCTTGATTTAAATCAGATATTAAAGGATTCTTTCTTTCAGGAACACCGGGTTGAAAAAAGAAAGATGAGTTTGTTCCCATCTCATGATGATCAGTAAGAATATTAGGCATCCAATTAGTAAATGTCTCTATTTTAGCATTAGTTTCAGGTAGTTGATTTGGAAGCATATCCCTATTCAAATCAAACCAATAATGATTTGTTCTTCCTCTAGGCCAGTATTGATTATACTCACGATCACTAGGATCAGGATTTAAGCTTTGATTTTTATTCATATTTGCCCACTGAGAAAATCTTTGAAGTCCATCTGGGTTAAAACTTGGATCTAAAAGGATTATAGTATTTTCAAGAAGTTGCTCTGTTTCATTAGAATCACTAGCTAGAAGGTGATACATTAATAATAAACTTGCATTAGACCCACTTGGTTCATCTCCATGAACTGAGAAACCTTGATATACAACAATTGGCATTTTTGACACATCTATATCCTCATTTTTTGAGTCTGATAATCTAAGATGTTCTTCTCTAATTTTCTCAAGATTTGAATGGTTAGACTCACTAGTTATGATCATTAACCATGAAGTCCTATTTTCGTATGTTTTGCCTCTTTCAACTAATTTTACTCGTTTAGAGGCTTTAGAAAGCTCTTGAACATAATGACTCAGATTATCATGGCTTACATGAAATTCTCCAACCTGATGACCAATTACACTCTCAGGAGTAGGTATAGAAGGATTATAATTTGCAGTGTCATTTAAATAGTAATCAAGCTGAACTTGAGCATTCAAACAAAAAAGTGGAGTTAGTATAAATAGTAGCTTTTTCATGGTAGAGTTTTTATTTTAATATTTATTCATCATCATCTTCAAAGTCTACATCTGCAAAATCTTTTTCTTCTTCAACAATTTCTTCAACAATTTCTTCTTCTTTTACGATTTCAGGTTCTTCATTTTTTGGTTTTTCAATCTCTTTATTTTCTTTTTTTGATTCAAAATCTTTATCGTGTTTCTCACTAATTACTTCTTCACCCTTATTTTCAATGATAAAATCACAAGTTTCTTTTAATGAAGAGTTAAATTCAGCAAAATCCTCTTTATATAAATAAATCTTATGTTTTTTAAAATAAAATGTGCCATCTTCATTCGTAAATTTTTTACTTTCTGTTATAGTAAGGTAATAATCACCAGCTTTTGTTTCTCTTACATCAAAAAAATAAGTTCTTCTTCCGGCTCTTAACGCCTTAGAGAAAATTTCTTCAACATTGTAATCTTTTTGGTTTTCCATAATTTATATTTTAATCAAATATAATCAAATCTCTTTATTAATCTCAGTGTTTTGTTTACTGTATAAATCCTTGTAAAAGCCTTCATTATTAATTAAATCATTATGAGTTCCATCTTGAATAATCTTACCATTTTCTAAAACGATTATTTTATCTGCATTTTTTACACATGAAACTCTGTGACTAACAATCAATAATGTTTTATCCTTAAAATTGTTATTTAAGTTTTTGATAATTCTATCTTCAGTATCGGAGTCTAATGATGAAAAACAATCATCAAATAAAAATATTTCAGAATCTTTTATAAAAGATCTTGCTATTGAGAGTCTTTGAGCTTGACCTCCAGATAATGTTACTCCTCTTTCACCTAATATCGTTTCATATCCTTTTTTAAATTTTAATATTTCAGAATCTATCTCAGCTAATATTGCGGCATGTTTTACTTCATCTTTTGTAGCATTAGGGTTTCCAAACTCAATATTTTTTTGAATGCTTTCTGAAAATAAAAAGTTATTTTGAGTGACATAACTTATGTTTTTTCTTAATTCGTTCAATTCTAAAGATTTTAAATTTTTATCTCCAATAAAGATATCTCCACTACTGGGGTCATAAATTCTACAAATTAGATCTAATATTGATGTTTTTCCAGATCCAACCTTTCCAACAATCCCTAGAGTTTTCCCCTCTTCAATTTTTAAATTAAAAGAATTAAAAATCTTAATTCCAGTTTGATCGTATTCAAATGAAACATTTTTAAAAACAATATCCTTAGCCTGTTTTTTACTCATTTTTAAAGTACCGTTTTCTAATGATGTGTTTGAATCAAGAAATTCATTAATTCTTTTTTGAGATGCTTCTGCTTGTTTTATTATTGATGTTACCCATCCTACAAGAGTTACAGGCCAGGTTAACATATTAACATAAATTATGAATTCAGCTACTACACCTATTTCAATATTCCCATCTATATATTCTTTCCCGCCTATAAATATTACTATTAAATTACTTAGCCCAATTAAGAATAAAATAATAGGAAAAAACCAAGCCTGAATTTTTGCAAGGCTAAGATTATTCTTAAAACTTTCAATAGCATATTTATCAAATTTATTGAATATCAGATCCTGAATGTTAAATGATTTTAGAACTGATATTCCACTAAAACTTTCTTGTGAATAGGTTGATAAATCAGATAAACTTTCTTGAACCTTAGTACTCTTTTTATTAATTAGATCACTTATTTTATATATAAAGATTGATAAAATAGGAAGTGGGATCAAGCTATAGATTGTAAGTTTAGGGGCCACACTAAACATATAGGAAATAATCACAATAAATAATATTATTGCGTTTGTTCCGTACATTAAAACAGGCCCATAGTACATCCTAACTTTACTTACATCCTCACTAATTCTATTCATTAAGTCACCAGTTCTATTTTTTTTGTAAAAAAGCTGATCAAGTGATTGATAATGAGAAAAAATCTGATTTTTAACATCAAATTCTATAAATCTTGAAACATTTATTATTGTTTGCCTCATTAAAAAAGTGAAAAAACCTGAGATAAGAGATGCGCCAATTATAAAAATAATATTCATTAAAAGAACTTCTTTCAATTCATCTGGTGAAACAGACTGAATATTAAGGTAATTCTCAATTGAAGTCATTGAATCACCTACAAGTCTTGGAGTAACTAATGAGAAAACTCTGGACACTACAGTGATAATCAATCCTAGTATCAGTCTACCTTTATATTTAAGTAAGAAATTATTTAGTCTCTTTAATTCTTTCATTGAGTCAAACAAATATAAACTTTATAAGTACTAATTAATTTTAATTATATGTTATAATTGACTAGTTTTGGCGGAGTTCTTTACAAATGTTAAATAGAAGACATATTCGTACGAAGGTTATCCAATCAATATATTCAAACTCTGTTGAATTATTAGATCATAGTACACTTAAAACTTATATAACCAAGAGTTCAACAACAACTCTTGACCTATTGTATTGTATGATAGATTTTATTAAAGAAATCAACATTCATTTTAATAATATTGAATCAAAAAAATTCTCATGTTCATTTGTATCTCAAAACCCTTATTTCTTTTTCTTCAATAAGCTAAATCAAAAAAGTTTCAAGAGAAAACACATAATCAATTGGGATTTAAACTTAAATTATATAATGGATTTACAATCTGATTTTATTGAACTAAATAAAAAGTATTTAGAATTAAATAAGGATGACGATGAAAGTAAATTAAGTTTTTTCATAGAGAGCTATTCAGGCATTATTGCAGATTCTAATATGCTTTATGAATTTCTTGAAGATCAAAATATTAACTGGGTTAATGACTTTCCTTATGTCAATTCATTCATATTGAAAAGCATAGAAAAAATTGACATTCAAAATATTAATTCATTCCATCTTCCATCACTCTTTGATTATCAAGATGAGATTGAATTTGGTCAAGATTTATTTAATAACATACTTACTAATAATGAAGAGTTAAAAAATCATTTAATAGGAAGAACTCCAAATTGGGATTCCGAAAGGATTGCAAAGATTGATTATGCTATTCTATTAACATCTATTGCTGAACTTTTATACTTCCCTTCAATTCCTCCAAAAGTTACCATTAATGAATATATAGAGATTGCAAAAGAATTTTCTTCTCCTAGTTCTGGTAAGTTTATAAACGGTGTTATTGATAAACTAATAAAAGATTTAACGGAGAAAGGACTGATTGTTAAAACAGGACGAGGACTTATTTCGTAAATTTTAGTAATTTTAAAAAAAATAAACAATGATGATATTAAATAGAAATATTTTTATAATTATTAGTCTCTCAGTCTTACTGTTTTCATGTAATGAAACTGCTGCAAGTAAGATTAAAACTGATGGTAAGTCGAGTCCTCAAGCTCAACCAAGTTATGCTGAAATTACTTTTGATAAAATATTCCATGATTTTGGGAATGTAAATGAAGGTGTAATAGCAAAAACAATATTTTCATTTACTAATACTGGTGAAAATGATTTATATATTGTAGATGCTGTCGGTAGTTGTGGTTGTACAGTACCTAAGTATCCAAAAAACATACCTATTAAACCTGGAGAAAATGGTGAAATAGAGGTAAATTTTGATACTAATGGAAGACCCAGCTTACAGCAAAAAATGATAAAAGTTTCTGCTAATACTCCAGATGGAGGGCAGCTCTTAAGAATACAAGCTTTTGTTGAACCTAAAAATAACTAACAATGGAATCTCAATTTCCCTATCTTCTAGCTCTAGCATTTGTTTTTTTAATCTTTATTGTAATACCCTCAATCAGACGAGGTAGTAAAGAAAAAACTTTCCTGAAAAATTTAAAAAAAGGAGATAGAATTATTACTAAGTCAGGTGTTCATGCAAGAATAAATGAATTTGATGAAAAGAATACTACTTGTGTCATTGACACTATGGCAGGAAAATTAAAAATTGAAAAATCTGCTATTTCTTTAGAGCTTTCATCTAATTTAAAAACTTAATGTATAGCTTAATAAGAAAAATTCTTTTCCTTTTTGATGCAGAGTTAATTCATGAATTTTCAGTTAAATTAATTAAACTTTTAAGTAAACTACCTTTTTCAAAGTATATACTTCGTTATTTTTTCCTTGTTAATAATCAATCACTAGAAAGAAATCTATTTGGTTTAAGATTTAAAAATCCAGTTGGTTTAGCAGCAGGGTTTGATAAAAATGCTGAATGTTATAATGAGTTCTCAAATTTTGGTTTTGGTTTCATAGAGATTGGAACTGTTACACCTTTACCACAGCCAGGTAACCCAAAAAAAAGAGTATTTAGATTAATTGAGGATAAATCTTTAATTAACAGGCTTGGATTTAACAATAAAGGTCTAGAAATAATCAAAAAAAATCTTAGGAAAAAAAGAGATGTTATAATGGGTGCTAATATTGGAAAGAATGTTTTTACTGAAAATAAAGATGGACATAAAGATTATCTAAAATGTCTTGATGGACTTTATGATTCTGTTGATTATTTTGCAATTAATATAAGCTCCCCCAATACAAAAAACTTAAGAAAGTTTCATAGTAAAGAGCTTTTAAAGCCTTTACTTGAAAATCTAATTAATTACAATAATAATAAGTCTTCAAAAAAGCCGATGTTATTAAAAATTTCTCCTGATCTTGAAAAAAATGAACTCGATGACATAATTTCCTTAGTCTCTGAACTTAAAATAGACGGTATCATAGCAACAAACACAACTATTTCAAGAGATATGGTAAAGTCAAAACATAGAAATGAAACTGGAGGTTTAAGTGGACAATTGCTAAATGAAAAGAGTAATGATATTATAAAATATCTTAGAAAAAATTTAGATAAGAACTTCCCTATAATTGGTGTAGGTGGGATAATGACTAAAGAGGATGCAATCAAAAAGCTAAATGCAGGTGCAGATTTAATACAATTATATACTGGATTTATCTACAAAGGTCCTGAGCTAATTAAGGATATTAATAAAGCTATTATCAGTCAAAGTAACTAAAGCTTTCATTAGCTTTAATATTCTTTATAGTTTCATAAATTAGTTTAATAACATTTTCTACATCATCTTTTTGAACCATTTCAACAGTAGTGTGCATATATCTTAAAGGAAGAGAGATAAGTGCAGATGGCACTCCTCCATTACTGTAAGCAAATGCATCAGTATCTGTTCCTGTATATCTTGATCTTGCTTCTCTTTGAAAAGGTATTTTATTTTTTTCTGCTGTACTAATAATCTTTTCTCTAAGATTATTTTGAATTGCAGGAGCGTAAGAAATAACTGGCCCTTTACCTAATTGAGTATCTCCTTCTTTCTTGGAATCAATCATTGGAGTCGAAGTGTCATGAGTAACATCAGTAACTATGGCAACATCTGGTTTCAATCTATTGGTAATCATTTCTGCACCTCTCAGTCCAATTTCTTCTTGAACAGAGTTAGTGATATATAAACAGAAAGGAAGACTGTCTTTATTTTCTTTTAAAAGTCTAGCAACTTCAGCTATCATAAATCCACCAGCTCTATTGTCAATTGCTCTGCATACAAACTTATCTTTATTGATTATTTGAAAAGTATCTGGGTAGGTAATCACACAACCTACATGAACTCCCATTTTTTCAACTTCTTTTTTATCCTTAGCGCCTATATCAATAAAAATATTATCAATTTTAGGGGGAGTTTCCTTAGAGTGATCTCTTACGTGAATAGCAGGCCATCCAAATACACCTTTCACAATTCCTTTCTTTGTATGGATATTTACCCATTTAGAAGGGGCGATTTGATGATCACTTCCACCATTTCTAATCACATATATAAGACCTTTATCAGTAATATAGTTTACATACCATGAAATTTCATCAGAATGTCCTTCAATTACAACTTTAAATTTTTTGTCTGGATTGATTACTCCAACTGCAGTTCCATAATCATCTGTTATAAATTCATCAACATAAGGCTTTAAGTATTTCATCCAAATTTTTTGACCATCTGATTCGTAACCAGTTGGTGCAGCGTTATTTAGATATTCTTCTAGAAATTTTAGTGATTTTGAATTAAGTATTTTCATAATTTTTTAAAAAGCAAAATTAACAATTATTACTAAACATCTTACTAAATTTGCTCTATGAAATGTCATTTATTTCTATTACTTATTCTTTTGTCAAATAATTTATTTTGTCAAGACAACTTTGAGGAGCTTGGTTTTCTATTTCCAGGAGACTCAATTCCATCTAATACATTTATGTTGGATGAGGTAACTGTTTATCAGCCTCTGAGTTTTGAAAATGACGATGAAATAAAAAGATATGTAATATTAAGATATAGAGTTAAAAAGGTGTATTCTTATGCAAAGTTGGCGTCAGAAAGAATGAATAGAATAGATTCTAGAGTTGACTCAATAAACTCTAAAAGACAAAAAAGATTATATCTAAAAAAATTAGAAAAATTTGTTTATGATGAATTCTCTGATGAATTAAGAAAGTTATCTAGATCTCAAGGAAGAATATTAGTTAAACTTTTAAATAGACAAACTGGTCTTACTGCACATAGAATAGTGTCTGATTATAGAAATAAGTTTAGAGCTCTTTTATATAATACTGCTGCTTCGTTTTATTCAATATCATTGAAAGATAAATATGAGCCTTTTGAAGATTATGAAGACTATCTTATTGAGGATATCCTTCAACGATCTTTTTCAGATGGTTCATTAGAAAAGCAAGATTATGCTCTTGATTTTGATTTAGATGCATTATATGTGTTTTGGAGGGATAAAAATTAGCATGATAAAACTGTTGATAAGTATTATATATACTTGACTTATAACACTTAAACTTTTTTTAAATTTACCTTCGTAAAAAAAATAAAAATAAAATCTCAAATATGTTTAATTACAATAAAAAAGATTTTATATTTGCAGCCGCAAAAAGATTTATTGTTTAGTCAATTTCTTTTTGTTAGTTCATTGAAAATATTAGATTATGACAGCGCGTATCAATTAAGATACAAACTAGCAAACCAAAACATTTTGAAACTAAGTCAATTCAAGTCGTATAATTTATAAAAATACTACAACGAAGAGTTTGATCCTGGCTCAGGATGAACGCTAGCGGCAGGCTTCATACATGCAAGTCGAGGGGCAGCATAAATTACTTGTAATTTGATGGCGACCGGCGAACGGGTGCGTAACGCGTATGCAACTTACCTTTTACTAGAGAATAGCCAAGAGAAATTTTGATTAATGCTCTATACACTTTAAGACTCTCATGAGTCTAAAAGAAAAGCTCCGGCGGTAAAAGATGGGCATGCGTTCTATTAGCTTGTAGGTGAGGTAACGGCTCACCTAAGCTCCGATAGATAGGGGTCCTGAGAGGGAGACCCCCCACACTGGTACTGAGACACGGACCAGACTTCTACGGAAGGCAGCAGTAAGGAATATTGGACAATGGAGGCAACTCTGATCCAGCCATGCCGCGTGAAGGAAGAAGGCCCTATGGGTCGTAAACTTCTTTTATGCAGGAAGAAATCTTTCCACGTGTGGAAAGTTGACGGTACTGTAAGAATAAGGATCGGCTAACTCCGTGCCAGCAGCCGCGGTAATACGGAGGATCCAAGCGTTATCCGGAAT
>Ga0115001_10001055_pt1 | contig 21084 bp, 15 predicted proteins | sample ArcticOcean_MG_C_12_FD_89869 | JGI IMG/M metagenome (GOLD analysis project Ga0115001, IMG submission 89869) | Marine microbial communities from western Arctic Ocean - ArcticOcean_MG_CB8_130 | ecosystem: Environmental > Aquatic > Marine > Oceanic | place: Arctic Ocean: Canada Basin | collected... | reverse complement strand
TAAGTGAGAAAAAAAGAGAGCAAAAAAACAGTCATCAGAGAACAGTTAGACGCGACACAAAAACGCGACCAAACACTGAAATAACCATGCATGAACGAGAACTAGCGGAACGATTAATAGATGAACTGATCCAAAAAGGAGAAGAACGTGATTTAGAGAGACTAGAGAGAGGAAGTGATAGATTATTCGTGAGATCTGTTCTATCCAGAGCGAGCGTGGCTTTGGTCGTGGTAAACGCGTTTAGAGGCGAACTCGAATCAGTCGATGAAGACGTGAACGCAGTTTCCGAAGAAGGAGAGTGCGAAGATGATGATGATGCGAAGGAAGTTTTAGCGAGAGCGGCGAATGTTTTCGCGAGCGAGTACTTGGAGTTCTTATCAACGTCATCAACTTCTGCTCGCGACGTTGATGATGATTCTAATTTTACAACGAAAGATGATTATGAACGAATAGAATTGAAAAAAGCTTTGGAGAGTTTAAGAAAGGACGCGCTAGAGTACAAATCAGTGGAAGAGCAACTGGAGCTTAAGAAGTTACATTTAGAGATGTTGAGAGAGGAGAGAGAGTTCATGGAGTGTTTGAATAAAGTTGAGAAGATGATTGCATCTGAAAAGATGGAATTAGAGGATGCGTTTGATTTGCTCGAAGTCGCGCAATTAGAGTACGCGGTTGAAATACCGAATGAACGAATAGAGCAACTTCAAGTACAGTTGGAAGATGCTATTAGAAGGAAGATTGCTTTATCATTGATCGTTATTAGTGAAGACGAAAACGAAAATGATGATGATGATAATTCTTTTATTGTCATCGTAAAGTTTCAAAGCGCTAGAGACGCTTGGAATGTGGCAAGAAAGCTTTCGTTGAAGAATAATAATAGTAATAGTAATAATCTATTTAAAGAATGCGCAGTGTTCATGACGAGAAAGATTGTAGATGAAATAATAGTGCCGTTTGTAATGGCGCGATCGACTCATGTTGAAATTGAATACGACGATTGTTCTAACGACGAGGAGAAGAAAAATTTTGTACAAACGTTGAAGTGGGAGAATAATAGAAGAAAGTTCAAAAAAAACGATAATAATGATATTTCTAAATACGTCGCTGGTTTAGAACGCGTTTTATTTGAGGCTGTATTATCAGAGAAATCCCCAGCGCTAGATGGACTCAGTCCAGATCTTTTGGATGTTTCGCGAGCAGTCGTTTGGCCGACGGTTTCAAAAACTTGCATTGAAACTTGGAACTTGAGTAGTAGTAGTAGCAATAGCAAAAATACGGACAATAACAACAATAATAAGTTCACGGATGATGACGTTGATAGCGTTATAGCGCTCGAAAAACGTGTAGCAAGTTTAGGTCTATTGAATTACGGCCTCGGTAGTGGAGGTTTCGAAACCGCCGGTCCTTTAGAAGTCGCCGCCATGGAAGGTGAAATCGAGAGCAGATTAGATTTCAGAGTTTCTGCGTTGGCGAGCGCAAGAGAGGCTGGGAAAACTTTAGCCGTTTCCGATGAACTCTTACGAACGAGAGCAAAAGAAGAAGGAGAATATAAAGAAGATGATGATAATTATAATAATAATAATAATGATAATAAAATGAAGTACTGCGAGGAATTTTTTGAATTGAATTGTTTCGAGCAACCGACTTCGCGAACAATCACGAGCTCCGCAGTGAAGCTTTTAAACGTAACAAAGAATGCGTTTCATTCAGTACTTGTAGTGGAAGATAAGGAAAATAAAGATGCGAATACACCAGCTGGAAGAAAACGACATGCCATTGCGGCTATTAAAACAGCTTGCGATAGTCTTGAAGCGTTTCGGTGCTCACGTATGGGAACGAGAGACGAGTCAATTTTCAAACAATCGCTTTTCGAATCGCTCGTGTTTTATAACGATTGTGGATTTATTGCAGATCAATTTATTGCGCAAAGTTTAGATGCCACGAAAGCGTTACAAAAACTCGTAAAGAAAGATTCTACTAATGTCAGTGCCACTACCACCAACGAAGATAAAGAACAACAACAACAACCACAAGGTCGACCTGCGATTTTATGGGCGGTGGAAGCTTTGCGTAACGCTGGCGATGTAGTTTACATGCGCGCTGAGCATAACGCATTTATTGCATTAGAAGAATCACTAGAAGTGTTCTCAACCGAGTTATTAAAGAGTAACATCATCAACAACAACAACAACAACAACAACATAGGTTTAGAAATAAACACATTGAAGAAATCTGTGGCGATATCGCGCGACGTGCTCAAAAAGTTTTGTTCAGCGACGAACCAAACGTTGTCTGAAACAAACGCAAAACACGTGGCTGGGAAATTCGTTAAATCTTACGCTTCAAGAATAGTATCGGCAATACAAGAGGTAGAAGATATTTCCGCGGACGATGCAGATACGTTAGCGGACGTGCTCGAAGATGCTTTTACTCCTTTTGATGTTCATCAGATTACTACTGTCGATACAAATCTTGTGTTACACTGGCAAAAAGGTTTGATGTTGAAGAAACTTTTAAAGACGAAACTGAAGGAAATCACTGAGTCCTACGTGAGAGGCGAAATGAAACTACTCTTTTCAGAAGACGAGCTCGTTTCATTTATATCAGCGTGTTTTGCAGATACTCCTCTGCGAGATGAATGTTTTGAGCGCATATTTTCTTGTGAATTTTAATATATTAATATTTGTATCATCATCGGCCGATGGCTTTATAATGAATCGAACTTGCGTTGCAAATGGCTGAAAAATCTTCACCGTTCAAGCTCGCGCCGCCAACTAAAAACCCATCGATGTCGCTTAATTTAGCAAGTTCTGCGCAATTTCCTGCGTTCACGCTACCTCCATATTGTATTCTCGTAGCTTTCGCGACCTCGGCGGATACGTTTTCTTTCAACCATTTTCTGATTTTCGAATGTACTTCTTGCACTTGATCCGGCGTCGCTACTTTCCCTGTACCAATTGCCCATATTGGTTCATATGCAATGACGACTGACGATCCCCAGGACGAATGTTCTCTATCATCGATTTCCTTCGCGACTGCTTTCAATTGCTTATAAATGACATCAAAAGTCGTTCCATTTTCTCTCTCATCTAAAGACTCTCCAACGCAAACGACGACGTTTAAACCGTGATATCGCGCGTGCGCGACTTTCTTACCAACGATTGCATCCGTATCGCCCAATAGAGTGCGTCGTTCCGAATGTCCCAATAAAACCCACGGTATGCCCAAATCTTCGAGCATTTCTACTGAAATCTCGCCAGTGAAAGCGCCAGTGGTCGAATCGTAATGATGCTCTGGGTCAACCAACGACGCTTCGACCCAAGAATTCTGCGCGCATACGTTAAACCTATCGTCGATGTTCTCCTTCACGTAGTTCAAGTGCAAGAACGATGGACAGACGTAAATCTCACAGTTCTCAGTCTCGACCTTCGAAACGTTCGAGTTCAACGCAGCGACGAGCTCTTTTACGCTATCTCTCGTTCCATTACACTTCCAGTTCCCACCTACGATGAACTTCCCTGTTCCACTCATTCGTATCATTAAATCGTTCTTCTTCTTCTTCTTTCGCTCGTTCTTATTACTATTCCGTGGAAAATATCTATCGTAATCATTTTGTACATTAATCATCTTCGTAATATTTCTCTTCGATGAAAGAAGAGAAACTTTCGTTGATGATAACGCGCTCGATGCGTTCGTACTCTGTGTCGATATCATCGTCATCGTTCGATTTCTATTATCTTATTTTATTTATTCAATCGTCCACGAAGAAGACAAACTTGGAAGAAGACGATAAAAGAATGTACCTGCTTATATATTATACTCAGTGAAACCCTAAATTACTCTTGAAACCCTAAACTATTCACTGGAACGTGTCATTCGCTTCTTTTCCTTCTTCCTCTGAAAGCACCGCGTTCTTCCGTTACTAAATAAACGAATAAATAGAGAGAGCAAAAAATGATATCGAACACGATCAGACGAGCGACAAAGAAAGCTTTAACGAACGGGTTTGTGCACAGAGCGAACGTGGTACGCGTGTTTATGAATGCGATGGTTCCGTTTTTCTTCCCGTTTTTGGATATTTTTACGCATCGAAGAGACATCGAATTGATGATTTACGAATTTGTTTGTGGATATCGAAGAGGGCAAAAGAGCGCGCTGAATATTATTGTTACGATTACGATTGTTATTCGATGATGCGTTTCCTATTTTATACGAATATATATAAATACTGATTAATTGTATCTTCTTCTTCTTCTTCTTCTTCTTTATTATTATTTTTATTATATCTATAGCGTCAACAAAACTCTACTCTGTTCTCGGCAGCAGCAGTGGCAGCAGGAAGCTCTGCATTCACGTATTCAACGAACGCGGAGGCCTATAAGAGACTAAAACCGGGAATCACTTGGCCCAAGACGTGCAACGACGACCTTAAAACGGTTGACCCAGAGATCTTCGATATCATCGAGCGCGAGAAAGAACGACAATGGAAAGGTTTAGAGTTGATTCCGTCAGAGAATTTCACTGGACGAGCGATTTTGGACGCTTTAGGATCCGTGATGACGAATAAGTATTCCGAAGGATACCCGGGGGCGAGATATTACGGAGGGAACGAGTTCATTGATATGGCTGAGAGTTTGTGTCAAAAAAGAGCGCTTGAAGCGTTTCATTTGAGCCCGGATGAGTGGGGAGTGAACGTACAAACGCTTTCCGGTTCGCCGGCGAACTTTCAAGTGTATACAGCCTTGATTCAACCCGGAGATCGAATCATGGGTTTAGATTTACCGCACGGAGGACATTTATCGCACGGTTTCCAAACTGATAACAAGAAAATCTCGGCAACTTCAATCTTTTACAACTCTATGCCGTATAGATTGGATGAATCGACTGGTTTAATCGATTACGAAAAGTTGAACGAGTTAGCTCAAGCGTTTAGACCGAAAATTATCATCGCCGGCGCTTCGGCGTATTCGAGAAAGATTGATTATAAGAAGATGCGCGATATTTGTGACTCGACGAAATCGATGATGTTGGCTGATATGGCGCACATCTCTGGTTTAGTCGCCGCGAAATTGATCCCGTCACCGTTCGAATACGCCGATGTCGTTACGACGACGACGCACAAGTCCTTAAGAGGTCCGAGAGGCGCGATGATCTTCTTCCGCAAAGGGAAGAAAGGCGTCGATAAGAAAGGAAACGAAATTAAATACGATTATGAAGACAAAATTAACTTCTCAGTCTTTCCAGGACTCCAAGGTGGCCCGCATAACCACACTATTTCTGCTTTAGCCGTCGCGTTGAAGCAAGCGAAAGAGCCAGACTTTATTAACTATCAAAGACAAGTCATGAAGAACATGGTCGCAATGGTCGATCGCTTAAAAGAGCTCGGCGTGCTGATCGTCTCTGGAGGTACTGATAACCATCTCGTCTTGTGTGACTTGAGACCGTTTGGCGTCGATGGTAGCCGTGTCGAAAGAGTTCTCGAAATGGCTCACATAGCTTGCAACAAAAACACGGTTCCGGGTGATAAATCGGCGCTCGTCCCTGGCGGTTTGCGTTTGGGTACTCCGGCTTTGACTACAAGAGGTTTCGTCGAAGAAGACTTTAAAAAGGTTGCAGAATACATCAAGAAAGGTATCGATATCACTGTTGAGATTAGTAAACAAGTCGAGGGTAAGAAATTCGCAGACTTTAAGAAAGTCTTGGAAAGCAAAGAGTTTCCAGAGATTGCTCAATTGAAGAAGGAAGTCGAATCTTTAGCGGAGCAATTCCCGACGATTGGTTACGAGAAGTCTGAAGGAAAATATACGAAGTAACAATAAATAAATCATACAAAACGAAACGAAATCCATACACATATTTATCGTATATAGCCTATTACATTCTTCATTTTGTTTACTGTACTTTTGCATTGTTATTATTTCAAATTGTGTTTGTTTGTGTTTAGTTTTGGTTTGGTTTTTAGTTGTTCTTGTGTGGTTCTCTCTCTCTCTCTCTCTTTCTGTCTCGTCATTCGTTTTCGTCATCATCATCATCATCATCATCTTCATCTTTTACATTATCTATGTATGTGTGTGTGTGTGTGTGTGTGTTATTTGATTAGCAAATTTCAATCAAATATATTGACTGACCCATCTAAAGCCTTCGCCGTAGCCCATTCGTCGTACAACGGAACACATAAATACCTCAATCGGCCGCATGTTTGACGCCTCTAAGTTCACTTTCCCTTTTCCAGTCGTATAATTCGACAATCCCAAGCAATGTCTCAATTCTTCCTCGCTTGCCGCGTGCGGAACGTCAATCTTATTTCCTAATATCAAAAACGGCACTCTCGCCAACGAATCGTCCCCGAGTAAATGATCGAGCTCTTTCTTACTCTCAATAAATCGTTCCTTATCAACTGCGTCGACTAAAAACACAATCGCGTCGACTTTTGCGTAGTAATCTTTCCATACTCTTCTCGCGACTTCGTGCCCACCGAGATCAAACGCCTTGAATCTGATTTGCCCGATCGATAACTCTTCCGAAGTCGGGTATTGCGTCGGTTGATGCTGCGCTAATCTTTCGTCTTTTAACATGTGCATTAACGTTGTTTTTCCCGCGTTATCTAAGCCCTGTTTGTTCGTTCGTTCGTTCGTTCATGCATACACATATGCGTATGAAAGAAAAGAAGAAACAGTCGTCAGTTGTTGCCGTTTAATATCATTTTCGTGTCATCATCATCGTCATCGTCGTCAACGTCGTCTTCACCAAATCTCTCGAAAATCAAACACGCGCGCTTGAATAAATCAATTCAAAACAAAACCACTCAATCAACTGAACGTAATAACAACAACAACAACAACAGTATCAAAATCATCTCTCCATCATCCCTATCAACGAACCCACGCTTTAAATCAATCACATCAATTGATTGATTATAAAATAAGCGCGTTTACATATATCAAATACGTATCGGATATACAAACGTAAAAACGTGAGACGCGACTTCGAGATCTAAACGAAACGAATCGATGAACGAATCAAAAACTTGTTTAACACGTGGAACGAAAACGAAACGAAACGCGCGAGCACTCACGAGAAACAAGATCTTCGCATCTTTCTTCCACAGTCCGAGCGTGGATAAGATATCGTAGAACCAATCGAACGGCCACATTTATTTCTTCTTCCGTCGTTCTTTGCTTTTATTTTTTTTGTGTGCGATTTCAGGGAATTTTGTATCGCGGATCAAAATGTTTCATATATCCGTTTAGGGTGTGAACGAACTAAACTGTTACGAAGGAGATAATTAATTAATTGATAAATATTTAGTCATTTAAATAACCTACTCGATCATCAAACGTACGTTTTAGGACAACGACGCTTGTTTTATTGGAAGCGACTGATCTAATTATCGCAGAAGGAAAGCAATCAAAAACAGGACAAAAGAGAAATATCTTTCGATGATGATAAAGAGCAAGACTGCTGAGGTGACACGGAATAGGAACGCGCGTGATCAAATGAAAGAGAGAAATACTAAACGATCATCGAGAACTCGTGAGAAAACTAGATGTCGTGAGAAAACTAGATGTAGTAATAAGCAGCGCAGTGGCAGAGGGAATCTGCGCAGAGCGAGCGCGGAAGTACAAGAAACGGTTAGGGGAGATTCGTTCATCGTCGTGAAGTTTGTGATTTGTCCTGGATTTTTGAGAACGCACGATGATGTAATGTACGAAGAGTTAAAGAGGAATTTGGAGATTTGTGTGCGCGAAACGAGTAGGGAGCGCGTTGCATGTGAATTCGTCGTTGCTAAGGTTGAGAAAAAGATGTGGTTTGAAGTTTTAAGGGGTGAGAGCGTGAGGAAAATCTTGGACGCCGTCGAGCGAGCGGTGGAAGAAGATAGTAGTAGTAGTAGTAGTAGTAGTAGTAGCAATAGTAATTATATCGGAGAAAAGGAGAAGAAGAAGATTGTTTTGATTGGTCATAGCGCTGGTGGGTGGATATTGCGTTTATTCGTGGGCGATAAACCGTACGACGGGAAAGTATATAATGGATTCGAGAAAAACAAAGGACAAATCGTCTCGCTTGTAACTTTAGGGACGCCGCATAATTCTGCCGAAGCGTATCCGTTCGGGAAAGTTATAGAAAAACGACGCGTCAGAAATCATGGCGACGACATGATCTCTCAATTGAACGAAAATGAGACTAGCTTACAAGAAACACGACGGATATACCCGAATTGCTATTTTCAACATTTGCAATATATTACAGTATGCGGAACAGGCTTTTATGGGAGGCCGTTCAGAATATCAGATTTCATGAAAGCGCCATTGAAAAACTGGAAACCGATCTTCAACGAAGTAAAGCATGGAATTTCCTATAAAACTGACTGCTTACAATACGAAGCGAATGGCGACGGAACGACCTGTCTCTCGAGCGGCTTAGGTTTGTTAGGGGCTCAAAATGAAATCGAAATAGAGGGTTGCACGCATAACAAATCCATCGACCACCCTTGGTATGGATCGTATGAATCCGTTCGCATATGGTCTAAGCCTATCACAGAACACTTAGTTGCTAGTATGTAATTAAAATCGTCGCACGATGTATAAGTGTCTCGCCCGCGCTCGTTTAGGTGTTCAACTTCACAAAAAACGAAATGTCCAACCCCTAAAAAAATAGATATTCTTCCGTTCTCGCGCTTTACTTTATTCTCGCAAATATATCGTATACAATAATAAATGTCCAAAACTAATTCGTCGCATAAATCCCCATCGCGCGTTCGTCTCGAGCTCCCGAACAACAAGAAAGTAATCATCGATTGTCCACTTGATATCAAAAATGTCTCCGATTTCATCTCATACATTGGAAATAAGAAAATCGTGAAAGAACTACAAAAGAATAATAATGATACTAATAAGCAGAAGAAGAAGATTAAGTTATCGTTAGATGGAGATTATGAATTGCTAAATGATTCCCCTATCGCGATGATTAAAGATGATGAGCGAGTTTTAGTGAGTTTAGTGAGTACGCGTGATGATGATGTCGACGTTGTCTATGACGAGGGCGGTGACGATAGCAGGAGAGCAGAAAAGAAGAGCAGCAGGAGCGCTGAGAGAAAAAGGAAACAGAGAGCGAGGAAACGAATAGAAAAGAAAATAGAAGAAAAAACCAGTATTGATAGTAGTTCATCAGAGAGTAGTAGTAGTAGTAGTAGTAGTACGTCGGAAGAAAAAGAACGGAACGAACGAGCGAGACAAATAACGGCACCTTCACAAATAACGGCACCGGCACAAATAACGGCACCGGCACAAATAACGGCACCGGCACAAATAACGGCACCGAGATATGAAATCAAAGAGTTTGAGAAATCGAGAGCGCAAAAGACGTTTGGGAGAAACAACGCGCTCGTAGATTGGCCGAAAAATGATAAGGACTGGGAAGTCGCTATGCCAGTGAGCGATGGTAACGAGAAGGAAAATAGTAGAAAAGGAGGAGGGAATGATTATTATTCATCAAAGAAGAATAATGATAAAAAGAAGAATAATGATAAAAAGAAGAAGAAACTCGATTACGGCATCGTAGGGAAGAGTTTTTATGATGGAGAAATCGTATATCCTCTTGATAAAAATTATGCTAAATATGAACGATTTGAATTAGATGAGAACGATGCGTTGGCTGATGTAGATGCGCTCGCGGCGTGGATGCGCATATTTAGGTGCGATGAAGACGTGGATGAAAAAATTCGCGAAGATGAAGAGCGAGAAGAAGATGGAGCGATGAAAAGAGTCATAAAGGTAACGAATATTTCCAACGTCGTTCGTGGCGACATCTTAGCATATAAAACGCTAGCAATCAATGAAACGGATGGTACACCGGAGGTTTCAAAATGGCTAAGAGGATCCGTCGTGAATGTTGACGTTGAAAATAAAATAATCAAGCTTCGTCCAAACCCAGAAGATCGAGCTACATCAGCGGGTAGGCTATGGTTCACAAAACGTCTTGCAGCACCTCCGCCATATCAACCGAATGGACTTTTAGAAGCACCGATTGAAGATTTTGTCGAGATTATCTGCATTGGCGGGCGGTCGATTTGGGAACAACTTGATAAAGACTGTCAAACGAGAGATGTTCCGAAAGAATTGGGTAGAAATGGTGCGGGTAAAATACCCCCTTCGGGTTCAGGTATAAAGCGTGGTTATTCGCAAGACACGCAAGTATTTTGCACGAAAGATTTGTGTCAAGGCAAGGAAATGCACACAATCGAAGAATGTCTCGAAGGCCTTACTGCGGAAGAACTCGAAAAGAGAGGCATGATCTTGCTCTCGGACGAAGAAAACGCAGCAAACGGAGGTTATCGCTACTTCGTCCGTCCCGAAAACGCGTTTGGACAAGTGCTCGAAAATCATCAAAATCGACGCTTTTCAGTTCCCGAAGCAGGAAAAGAAATGAATGTTACGACGACAACGACGACTGGAAACGAATATTTCGATTACATAGCCGCGCAACAACAACAACAAGACCAATATCAAACTTGGATGGACAGATCCGAAAATGTCAAGATACCCATGTTGCAAGAAGAATTAAATGTTGCCTGCGGACGTCCTTCGTCGTTACCGCGCGATTGGCGCACATCCGCAAACGCAAAACCGCCATTACCTCAGTGGGCGAAACCATCAACAACGACGGCGAAAGCGGTTGAACCAACAAAAGAAGAACTCGCTGCTTACGCCGCCGCTGCTGAGGAAAATAAACCATCCACAAACGCGACCAATAACAATAACAACTGCAAAAAAGGATCGAAGAAAAAATACTTGAAATCTAGCGGTCTCAACTCTGCGTTGAACATGTTGCGTTCAACTGGCGAATTGGTCTAGAAACTTATTTAGCTCATTACTTGAACGCGACCAATAGCAATACCGACTCCTAAAAAGGATCGATGAAAAAATACTTGAAATCTAGCGGTCTCGACTCTGCGTCGAACGATAAACTTATTAGTGACTTTGTAATAGGAACTGAGAAAGAATTTGCTGGTGAAGGAGGAATAAAACAAAAGAGAAATCTAATAATCAATAAAAGTTTGTTCGCACGTGGCTTCAAAAAAATCGTAAACATGGGAAGCGGCGCTCGCGCACGCGCGAGATCATCGATCCCAAAGCACGATCATCAACAGCAAGAGCTCATCGAGAATATCTCGCACTCTCCACCTAAGTTCGCGTTTACGAATACTGTACAGAACATGAACTCCATCGATGCTTTTCGTGAGTTCACATCAACGAGTGGTTCTACTACTACTACTAATAATAATAATAATAATAATAGTAATAATAGTAATAGTAATAATAATAATAATAATAATAATAGTAATAATAATACTGCGAGCAATGATGGAGATATCGAACAAGCCTTAGAACGACGACGACAACAAAGTAGTAGGAGTAGTAGCATTAGAGATGATGAAATAGAAGATGATGTTTTAGGAGTGAACGAAGAAGGACAACGAATGAATACTAATCATGATAACAATAACGATCCAGAAGCAGAGATGAATAGATTGAAAAGGAGCACGAAATGTACGGCGTGCGAACACTGCGAGGCTTATTGCGCGTTGGACGATTGTGAATGGTGCAGATGGAAAACGCAGACGCAGACGCGTAACAGTCGTAGTAGCGAGGGAGGGGTAGCTCAAAACAGAAGAAAACCAGCACATATGTTCACGTGCTGCGACGTCGAGAGATTGAGGACAAAAGCGAGAGAAAGGAACGAGGAAGAAAGTAGTGAAGATGATAAAGTATGGCTCGTTGCTAATGGGAACGTATACGAAGCGTCCGCGTTTGTTAAGTTCCATCCAGCCGGTCGCGAAGTGATGATGAAAGGCGCGATTAGAGATAACTCGGAAGATTTCGAAATGCATTCGAAGCGCGCAAGAGAGGTTTGGCGTGAATTAAAAGTTGGAGAGTTGGTGATTTGTCCTGAAAAAGGATTTGGAAATTTCAAAGCGAAACCCGGTATATTTGTTGACGGCGGCGGGTGTTCAATACAATAATGAAAATAATAGATAGATAGAACTAATAGATGGCACTTAGGTACAAGTAAGTAATACACACACTTTAAGAATACAACGCGATATAGTGAGTTTAAGATTCCATGCCGACAATCTTCATCTTTGCCATTAACGATCTACCAAAAGAAGCTTGGATAGAATTCATTGCTCTTGGATTGTTCATCACGAATTCGCGCAACTTTTTAACGTCCCACTCGATGACTTTCGCTCCGCCGGCGTCGACTACTACTGTTCCGAAAGCCGCGCCATGCGACAGAGCCATTTCTCCAATGAACTTTCCTCTTTTTAACATGTTATCGCTATTATTATGACTATTATTCTTCGTTCTCTTCGTTGGAATCCCATCAGTAAACAACGTCGCCGCACCTTCGCATACTGCGTATATCTTCTTATTCACCGCGCCTTTCACGGCGAGTATATCGCCTCCTTTAACTAATTTCCATTCTCCGAGCTTCAGAAATTCTCTAAAATCGTTCGGGTGAATCTGATGCGTTCGAAACGTCCTCGTTTGTTTCGTCACGTGTGCATTATTACCGTTTTCATCGCTCGTTTTCTCAATCATCGTTTGCGTTAACATATCCGTACGCTCTCTCTCCATGACTTTAAAGAACGCGTCGTAGAACTCTCTCTCTTCTACAGATAAATCTTTCAACGACTTTTCCGATGATTCCTCCAACATCTTCGAAATCCAAATCAAATTCACTAAAACAAACAAGACGTTCCATCGTATAGGTAACCACAAAGGTTTCTCTCGAAAGAATTGGAAGCATATCTGCGCCGTGAACGAAGCCGTGGCTAAGCATCTCAATAAAAACGGGTCGTCCACGACATACGACCATCCTAATAAAACGAACGCGCTATGTCCGCATAACTCCGTGATGGACATTCCCTTCTGCGACGACGACGACGTACATCTTAAGAACGGTATCGTCTTTTGAAACAAAGCACTTTCGTTCAATTTCAAGTCTGCTATTTTTTGAACCTTTGGTAGAACTCTAAACGGTTCCTCTTCGGCAGTAGAAGCGAAATTGCGTATCACTGATGATGATCCCGCGTTTAATAACAGTCTCACGCACTCGCTTCTCGTAAGCCGCTTCGACGACGCTTCGCAGCATTGGACCGTTTTTTGTACGAAAAGATTACTTCGTCGTCGTTTACTGAAACTAAAACTACTAAAACTACTACTAAAACTACTATTTTTCGCGACATAAGATCGCACGCACGATGATAATAATATTACGTCGTCGCGTTCATGCTTTGTTCTGTTCGTGCGCTTAATGAAATGTTTCAGTGCAGAAAACATGTGTTACTCTTTATTTATCGCGGCCAAATCTGTAACGAACAAAATAACAAAAAAAGAGAATAAGGTGCTGGGGGTAAAACACTAAAACTGAGTTTAGGGTTTTCTCTATGGACTAAAGGCCTCTAAGGCACTACAATACACATTTATTACTATTATTTATTACTTTTAGAACAATACACAACTTTTAATCGAATAAGAACGAGGACGGAACAAGGAATGATAAAACAAACGAAACATGACACAAAGAGCACAGGAATACTGTTTCACGAATTAAATAAGAAAAGTACGAACGCGTTAGCTAGAATGAACGGACAGACCAGTAGTAGAAGGTACAATCGCTGCCGCAATTTATCTTCCAATTCTTCCGAATCTCAACAATCTTCCGTGAGGAAGATTAATGATGATAACGCGGGCAGAGGAAGAAGAATGAGAGGTAATGGTAATAATAATAATTTTGCTGGCGTGGTGATGAGTCATCGAGTTGGTGCGAAGACTACGAACGATTACGATAATAATAATAATAATAATAGAAAAGTAGTTTTAGCACAATCACAGAAAGGCAATGATAAGATTTTTGCTCGAAGTACTAATGACAACAACAACGAGAAAACGTTATTCAACAGAACGACGATAACGACAACGACGACTAATAACAATAATAATAATAATAAGAGAAAACAACGAAGAATCTTAAACGTATTATCGTCTGCATATCAATCGTATGATAATAATAATAATAATAATAACAATAATAATAATAATAACAATACGTTTGGTGGATCAAAATCAACATCGCGAGAAGAAGAACGAGAATTGACGCAGAAAGAGTTATGGTGGAGGTGTGCGAAAGTACCTATGTACGCAGTGGCGATTATACCAGTTATAGTCGCAGCCTCGGCGGCGAGTTATCTTAACTTGGTAGATGTTAACCAAGGCATGAAAGTTATGTGGCGATTGTTATTAGGAGCGTGTTCGATAATCGCGTGGTTGAACATATCAAACGACGCTTGGGATTATCAAACAGGAGTTGACGCTGGGAATAAGAAACCAGAATCGATCGTGAATTTGTTAAATGGAGACGTGAAAGCGGCGTTGATTACGAGCGCGTTTTTCTTAGTCGCCGGCTGTGTAACTTTATTACCGTTGTTTGCAAACGCGCCGATTGTAGCGCCTGCGGCGCTGTTACTGGCAATATTTTGTGGTGTCTTATACCAAGCACCCCCGTTCCGCTTATCCTATAAAGGTTTAGGAGAGCCTTTATGTTTCACGGCGTTTGGACCTCTCGCGATTCCAGCATTTTTTGCCGTCTTTGCTGGCGCGAACGTTCCAACGTTAGTCAATATTCACCCATTGTTATGGGTATGCTCGTTCACGGTCGGCGTCACGACGTCGATGATTTTATTCTCAAGTCACTTACATCAAAGAGAGGGAGACGAAGATAGCGGGAAGTTATCGCCAACTGTGAGACACGGTGTCGAATTCTGCGTCACTTCCATTCAACACGTGGTATCAGCCTATTACGCTTTAATAGCCACGTTCGTCTCTTGCGGCTGGTTACCCTCAATCGCCGGCGCTTTAGTAATGATGACATACCCGTTAGCTAAACAAATGCAAAGCTTTGCTTTAGAAAACGTAAACGATGAGCGAAAACTTTTCAAGACGAAATATCTCACCGTCCGCTGGCACATCGCGCACGGTATTTCGTTATCTCTCGGTTTATGGCTCTCTCGAAGACTCGCCGTGCCATTTTAATACTACAATACATAAAGAAGAAGAGAGAGAGAGAGTGAGAGAGAAGCAAGAAAGAAGAGAAAGAACGAACGAAATTGTGTGCGTGCGTGCGTGATTGAGAAAACGCGCACCACGTTCACGCGATAAAAAAGAAAACTGTACAACTATTGTCATTCGATATTCAGAGAGAGAGAGAGACGGGGGAGAAATTTATAGCATCGTAATTTATATTTTACAAGTGTAGCGAAGCATCACTACTGTCCAAGAGGAAGAACCATCGAAGTCAATCCTTCTTCGACCGTTTGTTCATTTTTACTACGCGCTGATTTCGTAAAAGCGGTAAAGTTTCTCGCGCTTTTGACCGTCCAAGTCGCAAAGAAGAAGGGGAAGAGAATGAGTCAACATCAAATTCTTCAAGGGACAAAAGAGGTTTGTTCATTTTTAAACACGCGCGTTACTACGTAATTAAATCAAAAACGAATCTATCCGAGGTTTGGAAAAAAAAAGCACGTTAGCTCCGTCGATGGGTTGTTGTCAATCATCTATCGATAGCGATGAGCGCATGGCCGAAGCACCTCGAGCTCGACGCGGATTACGAGAGACTCCTGTTCCAATGACTGCTCAGGAAAGACTGTTAAATCTCATGCGCACGAGAAGAGGACAACGAGAAGAAGAAGAACGATTCGAACATCATGGATCGCATAGACACACGGTGAGTTCGGAGTATTTGTTTGGCGTTAAGAATCCATTCGCGAAGTTCGTGAAAGAAAACAATAAAGAAGACGAAGATGAAGCGATTGATGATGACGAAGTAGAGAGAATGAGAAGAAGGACGAGTAGTCAAAGACGACGAGAAGAAGAAGAAGAAGAAGGAATGAGACGCGAAGAGTCGTTCGAGACCGTTGGTAGTGAAGAGTCTGTGCCAGATTTACAGAAGAAACCGTTGTTGAAGGAGTCGATGAGATCGACCGCCGCGGCGGCAGTTAAAGTTAGCGCGAGCGAAGAAAAGACGTTTATGCAAAGAAGTTTTGGGAGGAATAAACATCATAGGAGGACGGAATCGGAACCACCGCCGACGATCAAAGTCACTGAAAGGAGAGCATCTTCGCCTTTGCAAGGGATTATTTTTGGTGGCTCCGCGAGAGAAGGAGGATCGCAGAAGGAAGGAGGACATCAAAGACGACTTTCGAGATTGGTCAGTAAAACTAAAACCGAGTTAGGAGCGGATGATAGTTATAAGGCGATGACGGATGAAGATGTCTATGAAAAAAACGACGACGACATGTCTTCAAATACAATGCGCGAAATAGAAAAATCAATCGTTCGAAGGAACAATAGCGAGACGACGACTTCGGCGGCGAAACATTTTAGAAGCCTCTCGGTATCCCACGCCGCTGAAACGAAGACGACGAATATAATAGAATCAGAATCAAAAGGTGACTTGAGAGCTTCGATTTTCGAAGCGCTCGAGCAAACGCGCTCTACGACACCGTTTGACGACTCTCTTTGTTGTCCCACATGTTTCGATGAATACAACGACGAGAATCCAAAAATCACTTTGCCTTGCGCGCATCACTTTCATCTTTCGTGTATCTGCGAGTGGAACGAAAGAGGTCATTCAGAATGCCCAACTTGCATGACTGACGTTGGGTACTTTGATGAATAGCATAGAAGTTTAGTTTTTGCGTAGATGAAAAATTGTGTGAATATTTTTTTACGTCTATGTACGCAGTATGTATCGCTTATTTTAATAAAGCGTGTTCCGATACGATATTTTTTTGCGAATCCATATCGATACGAATTTTGCCCCCATAAAAATACATGATTACCTCGGCGCTGAATAATCGATATACGTCATCAGCAGCAGCAGCAGCAGCAGCTTCGTCGTCATCGTCGTCGTCTGCGAACGATAACGACTGTTTTCGAAGAAGAAGAAGAAGAACGTTTAATATCGTAACGAACAACTCTTCGTCTTCACCGGAAAGCGCGGAAGAGAAAAATAAGAAACTCGAGCAACGAATATTTGGACCAACGAAGGCTGAAATCCATTCCTCGTTCGTCGAGAGGGTTCAAATGGATCCAAAAGAGCGATTAAAGGCGTATAATGAACTTCATGAGTATTCTGTTACTTATCCAGGCGCGTTCTGGGCTGAAAGAGCGCAAAAGTTTGCGTGGGAAGATCCAAGCTACTTTCGATTCCAAGAACATAACGAGAGAGAGAACTTTGACTATCGAGAGGGTGATATAAATATAGAATTTTTTAAAGGCGCGAAGACGAATTTGGCGTATAACTGCCTCGATGCGAACATCGAGAAAGGTCTCGGAGACGTCCCGGCGATTTTGTTCGAGTCAGACGATGGAGGAACGGGATGCGAATCACTGACGTATCGAGAGCTAAAAACGAAATCGGACTTGCTCGCGAATCATCTCGTTTATGTCTGCAACGTTAAGCCAGGCGACGTCGTCGTGTGTTACCTTCCAATGATTGCAGAATTAGTTATCGCGATGATGGCAATCGCTAGGATAGGCGCGATACATAATATTGTTTTCGCGGGATACTCAGCGGAAGCGCTTTCGAAACGAATCATTGATTCTAACGCGCGCGTTCTAGTTTCAGCCGCGTGCTCTTTTCGTGGCGGAAAACAAATCGATCTGTTCCTAATCGTTGCCGAAGCAGAGAAATTGTGCACTTTGGCGGGGCATAAGATTGAAGAGCGCGTCTGCCATTTTAATTTGCCAGGGAAAACATCGCATAAGCATTGGCCCGAGGAAAAAAAGGAGATTTTAGAAGCTTACGAGCAACGTCACAGAGGTATTGTAATGTCCGAACCGTGGCTTGACAAACCGCACGGTATTTTGCGACCATATTTTGGTATATCCGAACTCCTGTTCTGTCGCGTTTGACTAACTTACTTTTTTCCTTTCTCTGTCTCTTCTTATACTAGGTTTTGACCTCGCCTTAGACGAACAGGAGTCGCGCTCGCCTCCGGCTACAGTTTGGCGAGACGCAGAGGATCCGGCTTTTATTCTCTACACTTCTGGTTCGACTGGGGCACCGAAGGGAATTTTGCACACTATTGGCGGATATATGGTTCACGTTGCGGAAACGATGAAAGTTTCTTTTGACGTTCAACCACGCGATGTCGTATTTTGCACGGCAGATATCGGCTGGATCACTGGCCATTCTTATGGCGTTTACGGACCTTTATTAAACGGTTGTACGACTATAATCTACGAGGGGAAACCAGACTATCCAACACCATCAAGATTGTGGCAGATATGCGACAAATATCAGGCGAAAGTGCTTTATACGGCGCCGACAGTTATTCGTTCTTTGCAAAAGCATGGCGACGAGTTCGTTACGCAAACGAAGAGAGAATCGCTGAAAGTTCTTGGAAGCGTCGGCGAACCTCTGGGCGAGTCTGCCTGGCTTTGGTACAAGAACGTCGTTGGAAAAAAACAACTGCCTATTGTCGATACGTGGTGGCAAACCGAAACAGGCGGTCATATGATCGTTTCGCTCCCAAACGTCGGCGAACAAAAGCCCGGTCGATGTGGCCTGCCGTTTTATGGGTGCAACGTCGCCATATTACATCCTCAAACAGGGAAAGAGCTCGATGGGGTTTGCGAAGGATTACTCGCGCTAAAACCACCAGCTTTACCAGGAATGTTTCGCGACGTCTTCGGTAACCATGAGAGATATGTCAAATCTTACTTTCGCGAGTTTGATGGCTATTACGTTTCTGGCGACGGTGCAAAGCGCGACGAAGAGGGCCAATACTACATCACCGGAAGAGTTGACGACGTTATAAATTGTTCTGGGCATAGAATAGGAACTGCCGAGGTCGAGTCCGCACTCGCAAAGTCTAAGTTCGTTAACGCGTCTGCAGTGGTAGGTATTCCTTCGGAAATGAAAGGCGAAGAGCTTTACGCTTTTGTTTCGTTGCGGAACCCAATTGAAGTCTTGAAGCAACAAGCGAACTTTAAGTCTACTAAGCATACACCAGAGGACTTGATTAAATTGGATTTAAACGATATGGTTGCGAAAGAAATTGGCAATTTTGCAAAACCTGGCGTGAGAAACATCCTCCTTTTACCGTCTGGCAAAGGTATTCCAAAGACTAGAAGCGGGAAACTAGTGAGAAGAGTTCTTCGCAAAATCGCTAAAGGCGATTTGAATATTGAAAACTACGGAGATTTAACAGCTGTTGCTAACCCTGAATCGATTGTTGCTATAATCGAAGCTAAAGCGGCCGAAGATAAGCTTGCGGAGAAAGCAAAGTAAAGAGAACTTCATAAATAATTGAATAAATATAGTGCGAAGAAGAGAAATAATAATGATACATCATTCTATCGATGATACCTAGCCAAGATTCTTTGCGCGGTCTCATCGACGCGACGCGAAATCTCTTCTTTTGAAGAGAACATCAAAGCCGCGCATAGAGCGGTTTGAGAGAGTTTTGTCGTTAATCCATCGTAAAACGCAAGAAAACCTCCCTCGTTGCGATACAAATCTCCCACGCAATCTAAAATCCCATCGTATTCTTTTTTGCTACTCATCGTCGACGTCGTCGTCGTTGCCATTTTTTTGTCGTCGTCACTCTTTTTATTGTTCTCAAGAAGAACCTCCTCGTGTCTCTTCCCAACTTGAAGTCTAGATTTAATTACTAGCATAGGGTACGTCACTAACGTAGCTCCAATTTTTGCCATTGCTCCTAAAACAAACGCATCCATCGCAGTCGCTTTTGGTTTTCGCTTGGCGTGTCTCTGTCTTAAATTTTCATAAATTGCAAACTGCAACGCAGGATTCGCGACCATGATCAACGACGCGGACAATCCTCCGTAAAAGCCAGGTATGCCAGACGTATTATAAACTTCCTTCGCTAATGACCAAAAACCGACAGAGGCGGTAGTCTTCTTTTCTTTTGCGACTTCTATAACTTTTGTGTTTTTCCTTATTAGTCTGCGTTGTTGTTGTTGTTGTTGTTTCATTGCGGACCATTTATGCGCCTCGTCTTCATCTCTATTATCACCATCGACATCATCATCATCGCTATTATTATTATTATTATTATTATTACTATCTTCTTCTTCTTCTTTAATCCTCGTATTCACTTGCATCTTAGCCACGACTGTCCAAATTGGTAACGTTAAGATGACGTTCACGCACCCGGCCAAACTCGCGGCTAAAAAACTCTCCAAAGGCGTAATCGCCACCACGAATTCCCTTCCTTTCTTTCTTCCTCGTAAACTTTCGCTGAAGAACGAAAACCAGTAATAATACACGCCTTGCGAACACACGGTTCCAATCGCCGCCGGTTTCACGCCTACGTATAACTTTTTCATTTTCTCTATTCCGAAAGGTTTCTCATCGTCAGTACAATCACTTCGCTTCTTCTTATCCTTCGTTCTTCGTTTAAGCATAATCCTCGGCTTCTCTCTCAAATTTCTCTCGTTCTTCATCGATTTCGTCGTTCGTCCATGATCATCATCATCTTTATCTTTATCATCTTTATCTTTATCATCTTTATCTTTATCTTTATCATCCGCAGTACTTCTTTCGCGAGCATTTTTCTTATTCCTCACGTGCTGTCGAGTGTTCAACGTAATCAATGGATACGTACTCAATAACGCTAATAAACCGGCGATTGCACCGGATACGCCTTCTACTCTGTTACGATACCCATCGTGTGTTTTCTCTGCTATCATTTTTATTATTAGTATTAAGATTATTATTTATAGAGAGAGGCGTTTGCGAGGCCTGACTTTCTTTGTTCTTTCTTTGTTGAGTTTAGGGTTTCAAAGTTAGGGTTTAGGGTATCTTCACTTTATTAACTAATAAAGCAGTAGAGAACATGATGGAAGAAAGAGAGAGAGTAGAGAGAGAATAAATAAGAAGAAGAAGAAGAAGAATGGGAATAGGAATAGGAGATAACGTAGAGCATATTTTAGGACAACAACAACAAGCGAAGAACGCGTCGTCATCGGAACCGAGTTCACCGACGAGTAATCAAAT
>Ga0115001_10001050_pt1 | contig 21118 bp, 18 predicted proteins | sample ArcticOcean_MG_C_12_FD_89869 | JGI IMG/M metagenome (GOLD analysis project Ga0115001, IMG submission 89869) | Marine microbial communities from western Arctic Ocean - ArcticOcean_MG_CB8_130 | ecosystem: Environmental > Aquatic > Marine > Oceanic | place: Arctic Ocean: Canada Basin | collected... | reverse complement strand
TCTTGATTAGTCTAAGATTTCTTAATAGAAATCGGTTATGCCCTTGTAGCTCAGCTGGTAGAGCAATTGATTTGTAATCAATAGGTCCGCGGTTCGACTCCGTGCGGGGGCACCACACAATCCACAAATAACATTCACAACACTAGACTAATTGTTAAAGTTATAACTATCATAATATCCCATAAGTATATTCTTTACCACAAGTATTGCGGTGAGAGTGCGGTGGAATAAAACTATGAGCCACCCATCCTTTAGGGGAGGTAGAGCGATTGAGTTTTAAGTTTTTGATTAACACCCCCACCCCTTTATTTTCATAAAAGGATGTTAAATAGTTTTACCTTTAGTCTTACTTTTAGACTTAAACTTAACGTGTTTTGAAATGAGTTATAAAAATATCCCACAAAAATTCTGTGGAAAATATTTTACAAATTCTAAAAGCCTTTCAAGTTATGTCATTACCCGTCAAGACTTACAGTCTTCTTTTCTCATAAAAATTTTATAATCGTCTTCAAGCAATTTATAAACCGGAACAAACTTGGGAAAAATTCTAGAAAAAAAGCCTTCTTTGTCATATTTTATGCAATATTTGTAAACCTCATCGTTGACCTTCTCTATCTCATCAAAACTAATATTTTTTGATCGTAACAGGTCTTTTATGTTGATTTCTTTATCATCGATTATCCAATCCCCTAGATTGATAAAGTTTTTAAATTTTTCTTCGGTTTTCAAAGGTGCATGAGAGTTTTTTAATTTTATCGATTTTCTCAATTTTAAAACTAGCTCTGTCGTTTCATTGATAAACTTTTTCTCTCTATCACTTGGAGATATCTTCATATTAAAATAAAATCCGATACTATTAAAAAGTGTAAGCTTATAAAGTTTAAGTTCGTCCATTTACTTTTTTTTCTTCTATAAAGTGTCTGTTGTCTTCAAGAATTTGAATTAGATTAATTAATTTGCTTTAAATTAACCAATTTAACTAGAAGAATATTTTACTGGACTTTATTGTATATTGCTTCAGTAACTTTTCTATAACCTTCAATAGTGTAATGCCCACTTAACTTAAATGGAAATAATTTTAATGGATCATTTTCTTTTTTAAATACCTCTTTATCAATATCTATAAAATTAATATTTAAATCATTTATATTTTTCTTTATAAAGTTATATTCTTGGTCGTTATATTGCCCTGCGTATCGCTCATAAGAAGGCAAATAAACAAAGTGAAATTTTGAATTATTTTTATTAGCTAGATTTCTGGCTAACTCTATAATTTTACTAAATTCCATGGGTGGATTAAATAATGTATTAGATCTTGATCTGAGTAATTTGTAAAATATTAGTTCTCTCACGTTCCATAATTCTATAAATTTTCTTACTTTAAATTTGAAATTATTTTCAAAAAGTTTTTGAGAAATAATTTTATTTTCGTCATCTATCAATTTAATGATAATTTTATCAATTTCATTTTGTTTATAAATTAAATCTTGTTTAAAATTTAAATCTTCAATATATTTTTTTAATGTTTCAGAAGTTAGTTCCCTACTTAAATTTTCTAAATCACTTGTTTCATAATAAATCCAAATAATATTTTTTACTTCTGGCTGAATGTACTCTCTTAATCCAGCAAATTCTAATAATGGACCATTATTTTGATATCCTATGTTGACAACAGGTTTGTTTGATAAATTTCTCAAAACAGAACTAATATCATGAGGTCTATTTACACAATTTCCCAAAACAAATGAATCACCTATTAAAAAAAATTCAATTTCTTTTTGATCCCATTCACTATCTAAATTATTAAAACCATACCTGTCACTTTGAAAAATTGTATAATACCCATTTTCATTACAGCCTAATGTTGGTGAATTTGAAGCACCAGATAGTGGAAATATATCTAATTTTTTATTAATATGTCTTTCGGGAGACACTGCAGTTTTAAGGTTGTTATATTTGTTTTTTTTTAGCTCAGTATAAATTTCAAATTTGTCTCTGAAGTCATATTTTACACCTTCTTCATTTGCTCTCTTTATCTTTTTTTCTATAAATCTAATACCGGTCACCCCCCCATAACTAATTGTTAAATATGTTTGAAATAGATAAATAGAAAATATAAAACTTAAGATTGATATCATTAAGTATGTTTTTAATGTTTTATTAAAATAAAAAGTGATTATCGAAAATACAATTAGAATTCCTGCAATTTTATAATAAATTAAATAATACCATCTTTTTTCACCATCAAAAATTATTTCAGATTTAAAAAATATATAAGAGAATATAATAATTGATAATATTAGAAGTGCTATTGGTAATCTATTACTCATTATTTTAAAAAGATTTAAAAAAAGATAAAATCTATTTGTAATTATATAGAGATTAAACTTTGATTTTTTTTATTCATAATGATTGTATTCTAACATATGTGGCTGAAGTTTAAAAATAAATATGTATAAATCTCAATCCTTTTCTAGATCAATTTTGTTAAAAATTAAATTATAGAAGTAGGTTCTAGTCCACATTTTCAAATTACCTGATATCGGATACTGAGTCTTTGATGAATAGGGTTGGTTTTGTTAGATGATTATCCCTGATCCGTGGTTAAAACTGCGCTATTCTCGGTCCTCGATTAGTAGAATAACACTTCCGGCATATCGGCCCACTGCTAAGACTACCTTCGTATTCCATCGTGATTTGAGTATGAACTTGTTCATGGTTCCCGCAGTTAATACAACGGTCTATGGCCGGCTTGTCGTAACTCAAGTAATCATATTTTTTTTGAGATAATTTTTGCATAATTTTTTTGTAAAATAATTTTATTATATTTTTTTAAGAAAAGATTCATTTAAATGATCTTATCCACGGATATCTATTCTGATGTCACTAGCTCTATGAAACAGACTATATAAGCCTAGATATAAGTTACATCTACAACATAGGGAAACATCGTTTTTAAGAATCCATGGCTCAACAGAGATTGACTCGGCACAACTATCGAGTCCCATTCGACCTTGGAGAATGAACGGAGCTCCAACAGAATAAAATACAACTCCAACAAGTCATTTGTGCGTTGTAAATACAAAATAAAAACCCCATAAAGACTCAGCTATTTAATAAAGTTTAATTATTTTCTTTAACAAATAAATATCAATAAACATTGGTTAATGGAGGTTTCATATTCAGCTCCGCAGTCAAAATGTAGTAGAAATATATATTAGGGATTCACACTGTAGTAAAAGTGTTGTAGGGTCTAGCAAGTAAAGGAAAAAAATTTTGCATCTATAAATTTGTAATCAATAGGTCCGCGGTTCGACTCCGTGTGGGGGCACGGCACAATCCATTACTTATTTCACTTTTTAAATTTTTAGAAAATAATCTGCAAGAAATAATAGCATAACAAAGACCATATAAAGAAAAAAGTAAAACTCACTTTAGTAAAATTCTAGTAAAATGTTTTTTACATTGAGGGTTTTGCTATTTACAAAGCTGTCAACTAAAATTCTTTGAAAGGCATTTTTATTTTAATCCTAATTACCAAAAATTTAGTGTTAGTTTTATTTAGACTCGTATAGTCTATTAATTAATATTTAATTTTTATATGAAATATAAGATTTATAATAAACTTATTGAAAACGAAATAATTATTGCAATATTATTATTTTTTCTACCTCTTTTTTATTTTTTAAATCCAATAAATATAAAGCAAATGAGTCAAAATTTATTTGTTTTTTTATTTCTTTTTCAGCTAATTCTTTGTTCAGTATACTTGTTTTTCGGTTTTTTGATAAAAAAATTTTTTATAAAGAAACAGATTAATAATTTTTATATAATTATATCATTATTTTATTTTACTTTATTTTTTTATAATGAGATTAAGATTTTATTTGACGCAATAAATTCAATATTATTTAACTCATCGAGATTGCAGAAAATAATCGCGTTATATTTTAGGGAAATTTCAATATTTACATCATTTTTTTTCATGTTCCTTCTATTTTATTTAAATCATAAATTGTTTTTTTTTAAAAATATTTTTAAGACTTTTATTATAGTTTTTGTTTTCACAGGTTTGTTATTTAGTTTTGTTGGGTATTACACTTTAGTAAAAAGTAAGAATCAGGATCAATTTGATGTGAATAATTTAAATTTACTCAAATTTGATAATTTTACTAATAAAACTATTACCCCAAAAAGAAACATTTATTTTATACTATTTGATGGAATGATTAGTTTGGAAAATGCATATCAACAAAACATAATTTTAGATAAAGAGAATATATTAAAGTTAAAGAATGAGTTAAAAGAGCAAAACATAAAATATATACCAAATAGTGTTTCAAATTATAATTATACTTACTTAAGCCTTTCATCAATTTTTTATTTAAATCCACCTTTAAGTGAAAGAAGTTCCAAATACAAAAATAATAAATATTTATATCCTCTTATGTTTGAAGAAAAGAATTTTTCAAAATTAAAAAAAAACGATTTGATTACATTGCCAGATCTACTTTCTAAAAATAATTATAATTTTTACTATTTTGGAAATAGATGGCATCAATGCAAAAGTGATAAAGTTAATAATATCAATTGTTTTAAAGAATTTTCAAATAATAAATATACCATTCTTTTGGAAAAATTTTATCAAAGAACATTACTTGTTTCTTTAACTAAAAAAATCTTAAAATATGATAATATCGAAAATTCATCATTTTTTTTTCTTAATAATTTAGAATATGTGACTGATAAAATTTCTAAAAAAACTAATAACGAAAATAATAATTTTGTTTTCGTTCATTTGTTATCACCACACGATCCATATCTGGATGAAAGTTGTAACTATAACGATATAGCTAAACTAACTAATTATACTTACTCATATTCCTGTGCAATCAATAATATTTCTAATATAGCTAAATTTTTTAATAAAAAAGATCCAGATGCTATATTAGTTTTCCAAGGTGATCATGGATGGGTCGTTAAATTAAATAATAATAAAAATAATGCAGGTTATTTATACTCTGAAAACGCTATTTTAAAAGGAAAGCTTAATAAAAATATTCAAGATGAATTTTATTACAGATCATCAATTTTTAATAGCATTAAAGCTCCAGATAATTGCTTTATAAAAAACAAAGCTCCTAAAAATAATTCAAATACAATAAAATTTATTATAAATTGTGTGCTTGATTACAATTTAAGCTATGATGACAATGATCACTATATAGGTTTTGATCCAAAAGATCAAAATTATGGAAAGGTATTTAAATTACAAACTAAATAGATTAAAGAGTTGATTTTTTTTAATTACCCTAATTAATTTTTTAATTACAGTTTAGTTTAAATATCAATGTAGAATCTACATCTGATATTAGTTTGTTTTCACAATCAAAGTTAAAACTTTCACCTAAATCTTTGCTGATTTCAACAAAATCATATTCTTTTATAATGTCAACTTTTTTATCTAAAAACATATTCCATTTATAAGTTTTTGTATAAATTGTGAATTTAAAATCTGAATACCAAGGCCAGTTAAGTTTCTGTTTTTTTTTTAATTTGATACCCGTTAAATAAATTGAACTATCTAAATTATTAAAATTAAAAGTATTAGCAGATAAATTAATATAATTTATTCCTCGGATTATTTTATAAAATTTATCATTGATTGATAATCTTTGATTTTTTATTGAGTAAAAAATTATATCGATATTAATATCATTTTTATTAATTACAATTTTATCACCATTATTAATGTATATTGAAGATCGTTTGAGCAATTTTAGTGGGTTTTCAACAATAAAATAATCAAAAAATTTTTCTTCTTTCATGTTTGTAAAATCTTTGATGAAAAAATTTTTTTTTATAAGTTCATTATTTAAAATATAATAAAAATTTGACTCTGATAAATCAATTAAAATTTTATCTTTGCTAGTAGTATTAGTCATTAATTGAGAAAAATTTTTATTATCATGATAATAATTATCATAATTAATCATATGATTAACACGGTCTTTGAGTAATAATATATTTAAACATAAGAAAATTGGGATTGTGCAAAGAAAAATATTTTTTAAGATTTTATCAAATTTATTCTTTAAATGATTAATAAATAAAAAACTTAGTATTAGAAAATTCAATAATAAAATTTCCCACGTTCTATTACCATATACAAATTCCATAGTGTTTTCAGAAGAAAATCCAATAGGTATAAAAATAATAAAAACTATTGAAGTAAAAAACATTAATTTTAATAGTAAAATAATATCTTTGTCCTTCTTGAAAAAAAACTTAGTGAAAAAATAAATTGTGAGTGGGTTAATTAAAAAAATAGTAACTGAAAAATATTTTATAAAAGTAAAAAAATTTATTTTAATACTATCAAATATAACAAGTTTCTTAAAATCATTATCATAAACATTAAATGAAGATTTTGCGTCAATAAATAATTCATAATTTAAATTATATGAAAATACTAATAAAATTATTAATGAGAGATATTGTATTAGACTATCTTTACTAAAAAAATGTTTATAACTGGCTTTAAAATAAAATTCATAAATTTTTAATGCAAGATAATTTGCAATGGTAAAAAGTAAACCAACATGATGCATCGTGACAGACAAAATTGTAAAAATATAAAAAAGATAATTTTTTTTATTAAATAAGAAAATCACAGATAGGGCACTGAGAAAAGCTGAGGTTGTTGCTGGTAGGGCAAAATTAAAACCTGATGAACCTTTAACAAAATAGTGGGTTGCATAAATAACAATTACTAAAAAAACCAATTTTTGATCTTTTAAAAAGATATTTATGTAATAAAATACTAGAAAAGCAAGAATTATAGCCAGTAGATAATTTACAATTTTAAATGAGTAAAAGTTTTCATGGTTTAATAAAATATTATTTGAAAAGATGGTAAATAAAGGATGGTATGAATGTGTCAATCTAGCACTCTGCCTTTCTACATTTATTTTAGCACTGCCACTAAAATCTTCTTTATCAAAATTATTTAATCTTTTAATTCCTATACAAGTGTCTTCTTCAATTTTTGGACAATCTTTTAAAATAGTAGACTTAATTAAATAATGAAATTGATCATCAGGCCATTTAATTAAAAACCTTTTACTGTCGACATATATATTCAAAAATAAAGTTCCAATGAGTATAAGTAAAATATTTAAAATAAATAATTTTTTAGTATTTAAATACTTAATTAAATAATTTTTTAACATTTTTAACTTAAAACAAATTAGTTAATTCATATAAAATCTTAAACATTTATTTTAAAAAACTTTTTTAAAATAAATAAACAGGCTTCTGCAACTGCTCTATCACCACCACTTTTTTTTGTAATGTAGTCAGCATATTTAAAGCAAATGCTTGAAGAGTTTTTTGGACATATAGAAAAAAAAACTTCTTTCATCAATAAATAATCAAAAATACCATCCCCCATAAAAATTGTTTTGTTTAAAGGAAATTTTTTTTTAGCCCAATTAATTCTATTTTTCGTGGAAATATAATGAATTGGAAAACCCATGTCATCTTTAATTCTTTTTTTACTTATTGAAAAACCTTTTAAATCACTACTAACAAATTCAATCTTAATAAATTTCTTAAGTAATTTCAATGCATCATGGTCGTCTGGTCCAAAAATTTTATATTGTTTACCTTTGTTCGAATAAATAAAATGACCTGTCGTCATAACTCCATCTACATCCAGTAAAAAAAATTTAGGTGTCATTAAATATTTATATCAGTAATTGTAGTTTTGTATTTATCAATTTTCTTTAATTCCTCAAATAACATGCTTTTACCCAATGCATATAAAAAAAGAGAATAAGGATAATGATGCAAAGGGGCTATATTTAAGAAAATTAGCGATGTTATAATTCTTACTTTGGGTATACTGTAGTTATTATCTTTCAACCATTTTTCATAATAAATTGAAGAAGCTTTATGAACTTTAGATTGCACTATGCTAAAGTTAATTGTGTTTTTTTTCCACGAAACCTTAAATTTATTCTTATTTACTTCAGCATGACTAACAATAATTCCGTGCATTAATTTCGCTAGATCATAGTAAATATCCCCTACCCTAGTATCATTTTCAAAATCTTGTCTCCAATCAAGAAAAGTAAATTTGTTATAAGTTTTATTAAAAACAATATTTTCAAAATGCAAATCACCATGAAATCTACCTGGCAAACCTTTTGAAATAAATTTCCAGTTAATTTTTTGAATTAATTTCGCTAATTTAGGAATCTTAACTCCATTAATTATTTGATTTTGATCACTTTTATTTGATTTTGAATAGAATAGGTCAATTCTCTTAATTGATTTTAAGTAATAAAATTTATAACAGTTTTTATTAAATATTTTATTTTTTTTAATATTTAATTTTTTTATTACCCAAAATTTTTTAAGTTCAAAAAGTAATCTTTTAAATAAATATATACTCAAAATAGATGACAAAACTTTTCCATCTACATATTGATATTTATACATATTTTTCCCAAATGCTAGAATTTTAGGAACAAAATTTTTAATAATTTTTGATCTTTTAATTCTTTGGAAAATAAATCTTGTGTCAGTAGAAAATTTAATTACAAAATTTTTATGAAACCATATTGACTCATTTGATTTTTCTAAAATATTGGGCTGATTTTTATTTGTGTATTTTTTTTTTGCTATCTTATAAGAGTTTAAATTTCCAGTATCATACCAATTAAATTTTTTAGCTTTAATATTTTTTTTTTTTAGAATTGCTTTTAATCCTAAAACTTCACCTTTAATTTTTGCCTTATTTTTATTGTTAGATAATTCAGACCAAAAAATTTTATAATCTTTTATCCCAGCAATACCAATGTAAGCGTTGTTTGATTTATAACCTTCATTTTTTTCATAAAATTCTTCAACTAATCTTTTATTGATTTTTAAAGACCTATAGTTAGATATATCCTTAGATGAGGAATAACCAACCCAATTAGAGTCTAATTTTTTTATTTTATGAGGAATTATACTGTCGCATGAAATAAATAAAAATGGTCTTTGTAAAAACTTCTTACATTGTAATAAGGTTACTCCAAGCCCAGAATTTTTACCTAAATAAGGATTAATATACTTAAAAAAAAATTTTTTTTCAGGGTAAGCTAAAGACAAATACTCTTTAACAAGAGCGCCTTTGTGTCCAAGAGCAATTACAAATTCAGTATCTTCAGGAAACATATCTATAATATGTGAAATAGCTGGTTTGTTTCCAATCTCTATTAATGATTTATTGATAAACTTTGTTTTTTCAAATAATCTTGATCCAGTTCCAGCTGTTGGTATTATAACTCTAAGTGGCAAAATTATACCCTTTTATAATCGTCAACAATTCTTACAACATCAAGCATTTCAGGTGTACTTGCCTCAAGATATGTTGCATCTGTAATCGCTTCCATTCTATGAACCATTTTAGGACTGATTGTAATTGACTCACCTTTCTTATAAGTTTTTGATCTTAGTTTATTTTTATTTTTTCCAATAATTATCTTTAATTTTCCACTTAAAACATAAATGGTCTCTTTTTTATAATTATGGAATTGTAAACTACATCTATGATTTTTTTTCATAAATAGTTTCTTAAATAAATACTTCTTATTTACTTCAATTACCGTTTCGAAGCCCCACGGTTTTTTTATAATTTTCATAATTAAATTTGGTATTTTTTTAATTCAGGATAATTAATAAAAAACTTATCGTATAGTGCTTTTACATACATGTGCATAGACCATTTGCTTTTAAATCCATATTTTCGATACATCCATTTAAATCCCTCTTCCACATATATTCTTTTATTTTCCTCATCACTTTCAGTTTTTATTAATTCGTGTTTATCAATCAAATGACTTTCATTTTCTATAGACCATATTTTTGAAGTAATTGCTGCTGCCCAATAGTTGTTGTAAGCTTTTGCTATCAGTTCACTTTCCGCACAATAACCTCTAAAATTTGAGCCATCAAACAAAAAATTCATATATCCAGGTTTTTCTTGACTGTAAGTTTCTTCAATAAATTCTCTTTTAATTAACAACGCATCACTATGAATAAACCAAAAATATTTTAAACTATTTTTTTCGAGCAAATATTTTTCACCCCAAGAAGGACAGCAAGGTGACAATATGGCAAGTCTCTCGTGTTTATTTATTATATCATATAAATCTTTAATAAATGGCTTTTCACTAAATTCTGTATCATTAGTTAATAATAAAAATGACTCATAGTTCTTAAATTTATTTTCTTGTAAAAGATTATCTAGTGCATAATTCATGCCTCTCGAATATCTTAAGCCGTTTTTTATAGCATCATCCCAATCTGCGTGCCACGTTGCATATTTAGAGAGCCTATTTTTGTCAGAACCTCCTTCAACGACGTATATATCTGTAAACTCTTTATTGTGGTTATAAATATTTTCATATAACTTATCTGTTACATCAGGAAGATTACGATTAAGAATTATTGTGCATACAGGTTTTTTCATTAATTTAAATTCTTAATAAGTCTAAAATAATACATGTATCTTTTAATAGATTTTTTTATATCTGATTGTAATATTTTGTCTATATCGTTTCTGCAATCTTTTATTTTACTATTTGCTTTTTTTTTTAATTCTATAACTTCTGGATCAGACATTACATAATGGCCAGCTATAATTGATTTTTCATAATCTGAAATTTTACTATCTTTAACTAACCATTTTTTCCATTTTTTTGAAGAATAAGAAATATGTAAAAATTTTTCTAATAAATCTTTAGAGTCTAAATTCTTTAATATGTTGATGAGGCTTTTGGTTTCGGCTACACCAAACTCAGGGGCAACATTTACAGCATGTATGCCTAGCCTAGGATGCCACAGTAAAGATTCATCTGATAGGTAATCACCATTGTGCTCCTTCATTAAAACGTCGTACTTTTTGCAAATATCTATTGTTTTTGGAAGCTGTATTTCAACAGGAACTTCATCAATAATTCTTAGGGGAGATTCAAAACTACCAATATTTCTTGTCTCAACAACTTTTGTTCCACATTGAATTACAACAAAAGTTGCCTTGGGTAATTTTTTTTTAATATAAAAAATATTTAGTTTTTCTAAAAAATATTCAATTTCTTCAAAAGTACTAGTCGAGCCCGATTGTTCTTCTGTTCCTATTTCAAATAAAATATCTTTATTTTTTTTTTTAGCATAATCATAACAATGTTCATATAATTCATAAATTCTTTCTAGGATTATATCTATATTTAAACTTTGAAATATATCAATACTGGGGTCAATGTGTAAAATATGAAAATTAGAGTCTATATCATTTTCAAAAGAAGATTTTGCTGAAGCCATGGCTTTTGATAAATCTAATTTTTTTTCTATCTCAACATTATTTTGCCAGGGGCCACCGTGATCTCTACATAAAAGCACTTTTTTGTTGATAGATTTTTTGTTTACATATTTTGAAAAATCTTCAGTAGACCAATTATTTGCATAACCTCCTCCTAAAAATTTACTATCAACCTGTCTTCTACTGGGTATTAACATCATAGGAACATCATATGTATCAGACAATTCAATACATGCATCAGTAGAATTTTTACTCATTGGACCAATGCCAATAAGTGTCTTACGTTGATTAATAACATCTAAAATTAATTTCTTATTTTTATTCATTGGGTTTAAAATTTAATTATTAATCTCATACTTGTAATAAGTTGTAAACAATTAAACTTTTCTTTTAGATAATATGAAATAAAAAAAGCTCCAATTAATTGTATAGGATAATGGAATAATAATTAATTTAGATATTATAGGCATATTAATAATTTGATTAATGTTTTCTATTAAAAAAGAATTAAATGAAACTAAAGTAAAGATAAATATTGTATAGATCACGTAGTATAAAAATTTTTTATCTTTTTTTATATCAAAAATATTCAGTTTTCTAATTGATGATATGAAATAATCCAATGTAATCCCTGTTATAGAAGCAAAAAAATTAGCCCAAAATATTTCAATTTTACTATTTAGATAAACAAACATAAATAATTCAAGAGTATAAGTAATTGAAACTATCAATCCAAATCGAAAATAACTTATTGCAATAATCTTTTTAAAAAAGTCCATATATAAAAATAAAATTAAATATTCTCATTAATAAAACTAAAAGTATTTAAATTTAACTATTATTAAATAACCATTTTGGATAAATTTATATAAATAAAATAAAATCACAATATTACATCATAATTATAATTTTCTATTTTATCTAAACAAAAACTTTCTATAAACTTTTTCTTATTAATTTTATAAAAAAATAAGTTACTTAACACTTTAAAAGCAGTGTTTAATAATTTTGTATTTGAGATTTGATCTTCCTCTTTCCATGTAACATTAATAAAATCAAATTCTAGCTTATGATAATCCATTATTAAAAGCATGAAAGAATCAAAAGACATGTCGTTTATAAAGTATTGAAAGTTTGTTTTTTTAATATCTTCAATCTTATATGTGGCAACGCCAGCACCTATATCGTAAACTTTTTTGTTTAACAGCGCTGAGTATATGTGTCTAAAAATATGATTACCGAAAATTCTAAATTTTGAATACCCTAATAGTTTAGAGCCTGGCTTAAACCGGCCTGCTCTCAAACAACTAAAATTAAGATAATTTTTATTTATAATAACTTTATTAAGGTCACTTAAATCACCCTGGTCATCTCCATGAAAAACACAACAATAATCAAATCCATTATCGATAGCGTACTTAAATGCAATTTTATGAGAACCACCCAATCCATAATTTTTTTTATTTCTAATTATTTTGAAATTTTTAAAATTTTTTTCTAAGATTTTTTCTTTTGCAACTATTGCTGTTTCGTCTGTACTGCAATTATCAATAATCAAAATTTTTTGATAATAAGAGAAATCTTTTTCATCATATTTAGAAAGTAATCTTTTTAATTGAACTGAACAGTTATAAGCTGGTATAAATAATAAATTATTATTTTTCATTTATAGATTGGGTTGTTAATATAATGTTATTTATTTTTTTACACAGCGTCATCAATGTTTGAAGTAGACATAACACATTCTTTACAAACTTCGTTTTTAAACCACTCGCCTTTTAAATGCATTTCTCTTAAAGAATTAATTAAAGAACCATTCCAGACATCTTTAACTTTTTGAGTTGGTAATTTGCTTGTATCAATCTCATGTAAATTTTTTTCAGAAGAAATTTTTTCATCTGTTGCTAATTTTGCAATTGGTATCTTGGCTGCAAAAAAAGTACAGCATGGTAAAACTGAACCATCATATCTAACTGTCAAATGATAAAAAGGTTGTGCACAAGTAAATTTTTTTTGAGTAACTTGGCTTTTTGTCGGTTTTATTATATTTACTAGATCTTGTATACCAATACAGTCGGCTTTATCTGACCAAAGTTTAATGAAATCATTGTACTCATGTTTATTTAAATCTGTCTTAACGAAGTTTACTCTTAAAGTGGGTAATTCTACTTTTAATTCATTTCTAATTTTAATAAAATTTAACGTATTTTTTATAACATCATCAAAATTGCCACCTTGTCTAATCTTATCAAAAGTTTCTTTCGTTGTTGCATCTATAGAAACTTGCAACCTGGTTAGTCCAGAGTTGATTAATTCTCGTATAATCTTTTCTGTAAGTAAGGAACCATTGGTACTTAAATAAATATCAAGTATTCCTGCTTCTTTTGCATATTCAATAAATTTAATTATATCTTTTCTAATAAGCGGCTCATTTATATAATTTAATCTGATAGCTCTTAATCCATTTTTAATACCTTCGTCGATAATTTCTTTAAAAGCCTCAAAACTAAACCATGTTTTTTTTCCACGGCCAGCAGTATTTTCTGCAGACCATGTGCACATTTCACAAGAAAAGTTACATGAATAATTTAACTCAAAATCAATTTGTAATGGGTAATCTGGTATATATTGAAGTGTAGAAGCTCTTTTCCATTCATCTCTATATGATCTATATTTTTTTAAGTCAGAATATTTTTCTATGATTTTATGTACATCCTTACCTAGTATAGTGGTAACTTCTTTTTGATCTGGTTTTTTTATAATTTGAATCACTTTTTATTGTTTAATTTATACAATTGACACTTACAAGATAATAAGTAATTAGACGAATAAGCAATGACTTTAATAGATTTTTCATATATATATAGAAATTATAATGAGTATTAAAAAATTAATTAATCAATATCAAAAAGCATTCAATAAGCATGATTTAATTAAATTAGAAGTATTATTTGATAGTAAGATTAGATTACAGGATTGGGATATTAACATAAGTGGTAAAAAAAAAGTTTTGGCTGCAAATTCAAAGATTTTTAAAACTGTAAAAAATATTAAGTGCAGGCCAATACAAACAATAATTTCTGGCAGAATAGCAGTGTGTGAAGTAAATGTTATCATTAATAAAAAAAAAATTAATGTTGTGGATATAATCAAATTCAATCAAAAGAAAAAAATTACTTCTATCAAGGCATTTAAAATATAGATATTTAAGGACTGCCATTGTGTTTAAAAATAAAATTTTAACTGTACAAGAAAGTAAAAAGCTTACTCTAAATGAAACAAAATCTTTGTATAATAGACATGTCAATCCAGGCTTAGCACAAAGTTTAAATGGATTTTCATTTGGCCAAGATCAAATAGTAAAAGCTGAAAATTTTACCCTTACAACAAAAAATAAAAGAAAGATAATTGACTTTACTGGAGGTCTGGGTGTTTTAAATTTTGGTCACAATGCAAGCAACATCTTAAATGAAAGAATAAAATTTCAAAAAGAAAAAAGAATGGAGGTCCATAAGAATTTTTTTTCTCAATATACTGCTGCATTATCACATAACCTTGCTCAACTATTTAGCCAAAAATTAAATTATTCATTTTTTTGTAATTCAGGGGCTGAGGCTGTCGATGGTGCTATAAAAATGGCTTATAAGTATCATTCTGGAAAAAGAAAATTGATTTTACATTCAGATATAGCTTTTCATGGAAAATTACTTAGCTCTATGAGTGTTTCTGCTGATAGAGAGAATACATTTAATTTTCCTAAAATAAATTTTGGAAAATCTTTTAAGTATAATGATATCAAGTCACTAAAATCAACAATTAAAAAATATAAAAGTTCAAATATATTTGCAATCATTATTGAACCTTTTTCCGCATCGACATATAAAAATTGTAGTAATGAATTTTTAAATGAATGTATTAATTTAGGTAAAAAATATGATATTAAAATAATTTTTGATGAAATTTATACTGGTTTTGGAAAGACGGGTCACAACTTTTATTTTCAAAGATATAAAAAGATACATCCAAATATTTTGATATTATCAAAATCTTTTGGAGGTGGAAAATCATCTATCTCAGGGTATATCAGTGACAATGATACATTTAAAAATTCCTATGGAAATTTAAATGACGCATTAATTCATACAACATCTTATAATGGTTTTGGTGAAGAGTGCGTTACAGCCATAGAGTCAATAAACACTTTAGTAAAAAAAAAATTATCAAACAAAGCAAAAAATATAGAAAATAAATATTTACAAAAATTCAAAGAATTAAAAAAAAACTATCCAGAAAAAATAAAAGATATTCAAGGCTGTGGTTGTATGATTTCTTTGTCGCTTCACAAAAAATATATTAAGCTAAGACGTGTCCAAAAAATAATAAAATTTAGCATTTTAAAAGATGAAAAATTTATTGATAAACTTTTGGCTGGAATGATGCTGGATAAACTTTACAAAGAATTTGGGATACTGGCTACCCTTAAATATAATCGAGAAGTTTTATTATGTTTAGAGCCACCACTTACCATAGATGATAAAAGTATGAATAAATGTTTAAATGCAATTGAAAGTATTTTAAAATTAAATCTAAATATTGAACTTGGAAAATTTATATTAAGAGTTGTAAAAAGAAAAATATTTTAATAGTAATCATTTATTATAATTAATTCATAAATTTATTTATAAATCTTAGATAGTAAATCAATAATAATATGAATTTCTAGTATTAATTATTGGTATAATCTTTAAGTTAACAATCTAATAAATTGTTCAGAAATAAATAAATTACGTTTATCATATTTTGTTTTTATTGATAAAAACTTTTTATAGTCAGGGTACATTTTTTTAAATGCTTGTTTAGAAATTATTTGATCCTTAGCTAAATAAATTTTTCCCTTTTGAGCGATAATCAAACTCTCTAACTCACTAATAAATTTTGTACTTTTATCTATTCCAACTTCATGTGGAGAAAATTCAATAACTATAGAATACCCATCACCTCCAAAGTCAAAAAATTGTTTATTTAAGTTTTTATATTTTTTTATAGGACACCAAACTGGTAAAATATCAAATTTTTGACATAGTAATATTACCATCTCCATTTTATCAAAAGGTTTATTATTGTTAAAAAAAGGCTGAATAGTTAAGAAACCATTTGATTTAAATAAAGTCGTGTATTCTGGTAAATATTTTTCATCTAAAAGTATAAATTCTGTTAGCAACTCAATTTTTTTTTGCTTTCCTAGAATTTTAAATAAGTTAAATGCTACAAAATTAAAAAAATAAAAAAACTTAGAACCAAAAAGTTTCCCTATTAAAGTCCATATAATATTAAATAAAAATTTTTTAATTGTATTTTTATTTCTTTTTTTTAATGAATGATTTATTTTATTAATAGATCTCTCTCTTTGATTTGGACTAATTTGGTTTTTTTCAACAAATAAAGCTTTTTTGCATATGCCTCTCAATATATCTTTTTTTCTGGATGAGCAGTCTAACCAAGCAATTAAGTAATCGGAAGATTGATTTGAATTGTTAAAAAAAATTTCCATTTCATTTTTATTTTTAACAACTGTTGTTTCTATTTCTAAAAGTGGACTGGTAATGTCTTTAAGACATAACTCAACAGAAATTATTACTCCAAGTAGGCCAAAAGATGAAAAAATATTATCATAAAATTCTTTATTAATTGTATTTGAAACTTCTACTATCTCTCCACTTGAACATAATATTTTAATTTTGCTAACATTTGAGTTAAAATATCCATTTTTAAAACAATCTTTACCATGAACATTATTTGAAACCGCTCCACCAACTGTTATATCTAGCCCACCAGGAATACACTGAAAAAAAAGATCATCTTTTAATGTTATCCTAAGTATATCTGATAGCTTAACAGCTGCCTCTACCTCAATTGTTTTTGCTTGATTATTATAATTGATGATTTTATTTAGAAAACTTGTATCAATAACAATTCCATCTGAAAGAACAGATTGGTCACCATTACTACAGCCATGACCTCTAGCAATGATTTTTCTACCTTTATTATTGTTTTTTATAAAATTTTGTAATTCAGTAACGTCATTAGGTTCAAATAATTCACACTCATAGTGTTTATATTTAGACCATCCACTTAATTTTCTTATCATTCTATTTTAAAGGTTTTAATTAAATCAAATCTTTATCATTTATAAATTGAAAACTAATTGCTTTTCTATAACAATTTTTTTTCATAAATTTGAAACCATGATAAAAATTATCAACATTGTTATAAATTAGAATACTATTCTTTAAAGTTGTAGGTTTTAGTAACGTGTTTTGAGCTTCATTATCCACATAAATAGAGGTTCCACCTGAATGTTCAATATCATCATTGTTACCATCAACAAAATATATAAAATTGATATTTAAATCATTTCGGGTATTACTGATATCATCCATGTGCGGAATTAAATAAGAATTTTTCTCTGCAATAGATGTAATAATAGCATTACAAATTAATTTGCTTTTATTCAAATTAAATATGTAATTAATTTCATTTTCAAATTCTGATGAAAGAATAAATTTATAAAATGTATTTATAGCACTTGATGTTTCTAAATTTAAATGTCTTTTATCTTTTACATATTTGAAGCCCATGTTGTAATTTTTAAGAGGATCTTTGGATTTAATTAATTCATATTTTTTTGGAAAATCTTTATTTAAAAAATTATAAAAATTGTAATCTAAAAAATTTTCAATAAAAGTATAACCCTTATCTTGAATTTCATTCTTTATAGTTTCTGAATTCTTAGATAAGGATGTTAATGGTGGTGCGTTTATCTTTTTATTTTTTGTACTTATGAATAATTTTCTTAGAAAAGATCTTGAAGTATTAATAAAATAAATTCTACATTTATGTAGCCATATCAAAAAATTATTAAATAATTTTGAGTTTCTGTCATCTATTGAATATAATTTTCCATACATATTTCTATATGCAAGTATTTGCATTTTATTACTCATTTTAATTGGCATTTAGTAATGCTTTAATATTGTAATGAAAATAATCAAATTCTTCATGCTTTTCCTAGGTGTTTGTAGCAATTATATATAAAAATTTTTTAATAATAAGATTTAAATTTAACACCAATATTTTATTATGACCAGATAAAAATATTTTGAATGTATACATATAGTTAATATTTTTTAACACCTGGCTATTTTTTTATATCACTAATAATAAATTTACGTTAATTTATGTTAATGAATTCTAATAATATTAAAGTTTCTTCCAACAAAAACTTTGGTGTAATTTTTTTTATTTTTTTTTTACTCGTATCTCTATGGCCATTATTAAATAACGGAGAAATGAGATTTTGGTCATTGATTGTTAGTTTATTATTTTTACTTCTAGCAATAATAAAACCATATTTACTTACGCCTTTAAATAAAGTTTGGACGAGATTTGGATTTTTTTTAGGAGCTTTCATCGCTCCTATAATTATGGGTCTTGTTTTTTTCGTTATTGTTACACCTACCGGTTTTTTAATGAGAATTTTTTCAAAAGATTATCTAAATTTAAAAAAAAATGATAATAAATCTTACTGGATCAACTCTAGTGATAAAAAAAGTAAAATGAAAAATCAATTTTAGTTTAAAAATATTAAAAATTGTATCCTGTTAATATTTTGTACACTATAGATAATTTTTAGATTAGTTTAATTAAAGTAATATTGATTTTATTAATTCGATTCCATAAAGTACTTTTATAAAGTTAACGAAGGTTTATTTATAAATAAATCTAAAGGAAGTTTTTTTGAAGATTTTAGAATAAATTTTTAATGATTTTTAACAATTTGGCTTCTTAAATAGTTTATTTATTATTACAGGAAAAAATAAACAAAGTTAATTTAGCTATTAATTATGAATATTTATTGAAAAATACAATAAAGATAACGCTTTAATTTAATATAAAATGACTTATTAAATAGCCATGGATTTTATTAAAGAATTTTGGGAATTTCTTAGTGTTAGAAAAAAATATTGGTTACTACCAGTACTTTTAGTTTTAGTGTTGTTTGGGGGGCTAATAATTTTAAGTCAGGGATCCGCTGTAGCTCCTTTTATATATGCAATTTTTTAAATGAGTTCAATCTTAGGTATTTCAGCATACTTTCATGATAGTGCCGCCACATTACTAATTGATGGAAAAATTATTGCTGCAGCACAAGAAGAAAGATTTACAAGAAAAAAGCATGATGCTAGATACCCTTTTAACTCAATAGAATTTATTTTAAAAAAATCAAATCTAAAGTTATCTGAAATCGATCAAATTATTTTTTTTGAAAAACCTTTCTTAAGATTTGAAAGACTATTGGAAACTTATGTGGCTTTTGCACCCAAAGGATTTTTGTCATTTTGTAAAGCTATGCCTGTATGGTTGAAAGATAAACTATTCTTAAAAAAGATGCTTTTCGATGAGTTAAAAAATCATGATAAAGATTTTACAGATATTAAAAAAATATTTTTTTCAGATCATCATTTAAGTCATGCAGCAAGTGCTTTTTTTCCTTCTCCATTTGAAGAAGCTATAGTTTTAACAGCTGATGCTGTTGGCGAATGGGCTACCACAACCGTTGCTATAGGAAAAAAAAATAACCTTGAGATTAAAAAAGAAATTCATTTCCCACATTCTCTTGGATTATTGTATTCAGCTTTTACTTACTATACTGGTTTTAGAGTAAATAGTGGCGAGTATAAATTGATGGGTTTAGCACCTTACGGCAAACCAATTTATCAAGATAAAATTACTAATAATTTAATTGATATTAAAGAAGATGGCACTTTTCGTTTAGATCAATCTTATTTTAATTATGCAGTAGGATTAACAATGACTAGTAAAAAATTTCACAATCTATTTGGGCAAGAGCCAAGAAACTCTAAAAATGATAAATTAACTCAGTTTCACATGGATATAGCTGCATCTATCCAAAAAGTTACTGAGGACATAATGATAAAACTAGCTAGATCATTAAAGAATGAATTTAAAATATCCAATTTATGTTTGGCTGGTGGTGTTGCTCTAAATTGTGTTGCGAATGGAAAAATTCTAAAAAAAAAAATTTTTGATAATATTTGGATTCAACCAGCTGCTGGCGACGCAGGCGGATCATTAGGTGCTGCTTTAGCTTTATGGCATGTAGAGCAAAACAATGCTAGGGTAGTAAGTTTAAATGACGATATGCAAGGCTCCTATTTAGGACCTGAATATTCTCAAAAAGAAATTCAAAATGAATTAGATAAAATAGGCGCAGTTTATAAAATTAAAAATGAAGAAGAATTATTAAGTCAAACAGCAGATGATTTATCAACAGGAGAGGCTATAGGATGGTTTCAAGGAAGAATGGAATTTGGACCAAGGGCATTAGGTAATAGATCAATTTTAGGAGACCCAAGATCTTCAGTGATGCAAAAAAATTTAAATTTAAAAGTTAAATATAGAGAAAGCTTTCGTCCGTTTGCACCCTCAATTTTAAAAGAAGATTTAACTGAATGGTTTGATATTAATGAGAATAGTCCATATATGCTTATGGTTGCAGATATAAATAAAAATAAAATTATTGAAATGAATGAAGATCAAAAAAAACTATTTGGTATTGAAAAATTAAATATAAAAAGATCAGAGATACCAGCTGTTACCCATGTAGATTATTCGGCAAGAGTACAAACAGTACACAGAGAAACTAATGAAAAATATTATAAACTT
>Ga0115001_10001043_pt1 | contig 21229 bp, 5 predicted proteins | sample ArcticOcean_MG_C_12_FD_89869 | JGI IMG/M metagenome (GOLD analysis project Ga0115001, IMG submission 89869) | Marine microbial communities from western Arctic Ocean - ArcticOcean_MG_CB8_130 | ecosystem: Environmental > Aquatic > Marine > Oceanic | place: Arctic Ocean: Canada Basin | collected... | reverse complement strand
CCTAAACCCTAAACTTAAACCCTAAACTTAAACCCTAAATAAACACCTCGTCATTCCATAAACCTACAGAATACGATATAGCTTTTGTACTTAACGAGCACGTAGTCCGCATTTTCTTTATCGATTTTCTTCTTCGTAAAGCTTAAACGCGCGCGCGCGTCGGCGCGCGTGTATACGGGAGAGAATGCGCTCAGCAACGCAGTGTTTTCATGCAGTCAGTTCCAGTGTACGTTTGAATGGAACGACGACTGAGCTGAGTAATCATCGTCACAGGCGCATGCGCGGTAGTTGGATAAACGTGATGGAGCAGGAGCGAAGCAGTACGGCTGAAAACGGACGAAGAAGAAGAAGAAGAAGAAGAAGAAAAACGGAGGATAGAGGGAGTGCGGACGCAGACGACGAAGAAGAAAGGGTGAGAAGAGAAAAGCGAGTTTGGACGAGGAAGGTATCCTTCGCGAGAGCGGATGAGTCGTCAGAAGAGCAGACGAGGACTGCCTTTTATGAAGAAGAAAATTGGGAAGAGAAACGCAGAGGACGAAGAAGAAAAGACGCGAACGAGAGATACGATCTCACGAAACGGATAACGATGTTTTACCCAGGGAAGTCGTTCGAACCGTTTGGGGACGACCCAGAGAAAGAGGCGGATAGCGCCGAGAAGTGGTTAAGGATTAGCGGGAAGATGGCGAAGAATAAAGCCGGGTTTACGCTAGGTTTGTTATCGATAGCGTACGTGCATTGCGCGGCGAGCGGGTTTCTAGTGTCCGCGTTGTTGCCAGCGATATCGGTAGATTTGAAGTTATCGGACGGTGAAGGCGCGTTGTTGACGACTTTGTTCACGGTTGTCTATAGTCTATGTTTACCTTTACTGGGTATCGCGGCGGATAAAACAAATAGGAAGAATTTGTTAGCAGCCGGCGCGTTTATTTGGACGACAGGGACAGTTATGACGGCGAACGCGAATACCTTTACGGAATTAGTCATTGCCAGGATCGTGTTCGCGATTGGTAATGGACCACAGAATCCAATCGCGTTTTCACTCTTACCGGAGCTTTTCCCTAGGAACAAGAACATCGCGATGTCGTTGTATAACATGGGAGTTCACGTCGGAAGATTTATTTCGTTCAGCGCGGGAGCTTTAGTCGCCGCACCTCAAACGGCGACAGATTCATTGCTAAATCCAAATTTACCGATTACGCTTCCAATCGAATATCTTTCCGATATTAAACATCTCGGCAGTCACACAATCCTCTATGTTACTGGAGATTCCGTGGTATTATCGCCAAACGCTGGGACTGCGATGGAATCCGTTGCTGATGCGTTGATGTCGAATTTCGATTTAGGGTGGCGCGAACTTTTTGAAACTGTTGCCATCCCAGGGTTGGTAATTGCGCCTCTTTTATTTCTAGTAGTGAGCGATCCAGGACGCGGTAGAGATGGATCATCTCGCGCTGTTCGTAGGAAACAAAGACGCGCAAAGAAACGACTTTCGGACGCAAAGAAAATTCTTCGCAAAGCTCGAGGCTCTGATATCGTAAAACCGGTATCGGATTTGAACATAGTTTCGCTCATCGCATCTTACGATGAAGATGATACGCCGAGACTGAATTTGATGCGCGCGCAAGAGATGGAACAAGAAGCGGTAGAAAAAACAGCCGTCCTCGCCGTTCGTAAATCGGAAAAGAGTGAAAAGATTGAAGATTTGTCAGAGATAATTGAAATCCGAGCCGATCTAACAATTAATAAAGAAGAGCGCGAGTTAGAGCAAAACTTGAAGAAGGAACAATCGTTCTTCTTCGCCGCTTTGAAGACGTTTAAGAACCCATCTTTTCGCGCTTTGACGTTTGCCGCCACTTTAACAGACGTCGCTGGATGGTCTATGATCGCGTTCCAGGCTACGTTTTATCAAAGAACGTTCGGCTTAGAACCGTCAGAGTATAATAATCTTCTCGCACTTGTTATTCCTGGCGCTGGAGCAATTGGCGGACTCACGTCTGGTTATTTCTCAGATCGTTTGAATAGTTTTCAAAGAAAACTCATGGTTGCCGGTGGAACGATTCTGTGCGCACCATTAATTGCAGAATCGTTAGAGTCGAGCTCGTATCAAGTCTCGATGGCGTATCTTTTCTTTGGTTTTATGCTCAGTGAGTTCTTCCGATCGCCCACTGCTGTCATGACGCGTGAAATCGATCCAGAAAACCCGTCTGCTACAGTGGCGGCACATTTAGCCGTGCGCAACCTTACTGCTGGAATTGGACCTATAGCAGTTGCAACGTTGATAAGTCAAGCGCATTTAGAGATCAAAGATGCGATGCTTTTCGCGCCTACGATGTACATATTTGCCGGCTTAGCTTTTTGGCATGCCGATGGCGTCATCGAAAGAGCAAAGTTAGAGAAACAAATGAAGAAGAGTCTCGTAAGTAGATGACATAGATAATAGTTTATATATTAGTGTATATATTAGTATTAGGAGTATCTTTCACAACAAATAGGTGGTCAAATTAATTATAGCTAAGGTCAACGCGCGCGAGTTACTAAAAGGTACTGTACATTTTTTAAGCTGTCTCACCCGCAGTCTTCTTTTTATCCGGAGAAGGAGAGGGCGTGTTTGTAATCGTCGTCGTTGCTTGGACGGACATTCGCAATTGATAAGCCAATTCATCACTTTCTAGTACATCGATGTTTTTTCCAAACATCGGTGAAAGTACCGGCGACGTTGGAACCGTCTCTTTCCCCGCCATTGAAGCGTGCGCCAATGACAAATTTTTCAAATAATCAAATGACGTTAAATCATCGCTGATTCTAAACACAAGCGCAGTCACGTTATCACGCGATCGACGTTTCAAAGAGAGGGATGTCAGCATTTCGGATGAGGTGCGCTCATTTTCGAATTTTCGAATATTCGAAGACTCTTTAAACGGCGATGACAACGGAGATTTCCTTCCGTTACTATTTGCTACTGCTTCGTTGTTATTATTATTGTTGTTGTTATAACCGTCGTTGTTGTTTTTGTCTATAAAGCTCTGACTGCGTTTCTGTCTTTCTACTCTTGTGCGTTTATCGTCCTCGATGGAAGTCACAACGAAAGAGCTCAGTTCCTCCGTACTTAATACTTCGGTAACACCGTCGGAGCATAAAACGACCGTCTTGCACTTTTCGATAGGAAACTCAAAAATCTCAGGAACGGCTTTGACCAAGCTTTTAATTCCCGCGTTACCAAACGCTCTTGTGACGGCGAGGATACCTTCGACGCGCGCAGAACCATCTCTAGCCTTCAAAACTCTCCCACCAGCTTCGTTAATACGCACGCGTTCATCTTCCCTAGTTGGTCTCTGATCTGGCGTTTCAAAGACGATAGTACTCGTAGTCGTTGTAACTTGTTGGACCATAGGCAAATTTTTCACCGGCGTCGATCGATTGCTTTGCGATAGCGAGCGCCTTCTCTTATTAATACCCCCACTATTAATCGTATTATCATCACTCGCCATTTGTTTCTTTGTTGTTGTTTTTGATACACTAGTAGTAGTAGTTGTTGTTGTTCTTGTTGCTGTTGCTGTTGCATTCTCGTCGTTTTCTATTGTCGTCATGTTGCTATGCATTTGAACAACCGTAGCCTTCGAATCACCGACGTTCGCGATGAAGACTTTACCTAAATGAGCGCAAACGACTACAACTACAGCGCACGATCCAGTACCGGGATTCCCCAATAATTTCCCACTCAAAGAATGCTTCCTCATCTTCCCCGGATTCTCCAAACACGCTCTCTCATCGACTTCCTTAAACGCTTCCCTAATCGTCTCCCTCGGCATCTTCCTTAACCTCTCGACGTCTCTCATAATCTTCTCCGCCAAAGTCCTCATCAATAAATCGCTCACCGCGGCCCCTCCATGTCCATCATACACACCAAAGACCACTACACTCTCACACTTGCTCTTACTTACGTTCCATCTATCTTCCATATACGCTCGTTCGCCTTTCACGCTAGACGCGTCGAACGTAATAGCGTACTTTTTACAGTTATCTTTTTTTTCTCGGGTGCTCACAAAAGAGTCGTTGGCCTTCCTCCCAAAGTCAGAGAAGTCTTCCTTTGAAGCGAAGAAGTCGTCGTCTGCGTCCGATGTCGTTAAGAGAAATGGTATTTGCTGCTCGCAATTCTTCGCGAATCCAAACATCACCGCTTCTCTCGCTAACGACGTTCTCCTATTATTATTATTATTATTATTATTATTATTATTAATAACGTTGTTTTCCATGTTCTTCTGATTTTGCGCTTTTTAAATCTTCCTTTCCTTCGCTTCGCAGAATTTCTGAAAACGCTGATATTGCTCGTCCCTGAACTTCCTTTCGTACGAGTCTTGTACGTAGAACCCGATCGCGGCGCCTACGAGCGTGAACGAAACGAGGATTTTGAGAGATGGTTGTTTGATTGCTGACATTAACGCGAAACAATTTAATATTCGTTTCGTTTCGCACTTTTGATAAATTAGTGAAGCGATTCGGTTTAGTTTCACCAGCAGTATAAACTGTAATTATAGGCTTGTAATTCTAAAACTCTTCTTGTCTTGGACAAGTCTAAAACTCTTTTTGTCTTGGATGAATGGATTTTGATGAATGATATACGGACAAGTCTATTTTAATAAGCTATACGCGTTGATTATATGCGATTATTGATTACGATCTTTTGCGTCACGCAGTTTCACGAGATTCTTAACTTCTTCGATGAGCAGTTCGTGTTCGATGCAAGGCGCGTTATTCTCGCGCGCTCTTAAGCATACGTACCCGTTAAGCGAATCGATTTCTAAAGGAGCGCCGGAGTCGAAATCTAATTTCGTGCTCGGGAAGTGCTTGCCGTACGAACGTAGACCGTCGAAGACGACTGCTTTGAAGTCTTTGGGCATTTTCGCGAACCCTTTTTCGTGCGATTGTTCCAAGGCTACGAACATTTCGGAGTATAAGCGCTCCATGCGTTGCATTAGAAGCGGCGTATCAAGTAACCCGTCGCAATTGCAATTACCTACGATCGAGAGCAAGTTCGCGACGCAGTTTATGAAATACTTACGTAATAAAGTGTATTCAAAATCTTCATCCGGTTTCGAATTCGCTCCGATACTTTTCAAGAGCTCGTGAACTTCTCTGCTCGCCGCGGTATCGGCCATAGCCCACGGCTTCTCCGCGTTCTTCACGTGAATCTCAAACGCTCCTTCCTCGTCTTCAACCTTCACGAAATCATAACTCTGCGGAATCACGCACGGAATATATTTCCCATTCTCATAAACATCCTCGAATAGCGGCTTCACGATTCCGTTATGTAACATCACCGCCGTACCAATTTTCACGCCGCTTTCATCAATCTCTCGTTTCACGCTCTCAAACGCGTACGTCTTCACGGTCACGAACACGTAATCGAAATAATATTCGTTCTTCTTCTTCTTCTTCTTCTTCTTCTCAGTCGCTCTATCAATGCTATTATCATCGTTCGTGTCTTCATAGCTCTCGATTCTTCTCACGTCGTGCTTTTTGATTAAATACTCCCCTGGCTCCTTCGACGCAGAACGCGAACTATCTCTCGCTTCTCGCTTCCTCGCCTTCAAGTACACGTTCATCTTATCATAACGATTATTACTACTGCTATGATTACTATCTCGAGCAGTAGTAGTACATAACGCGAATTGTACTGCGAGCCAAGTCCCTAATCTCCCGTCTCCAATTATTAACACGTTCGTTCTTTTCCCATCATCATCAGTATTAACTTTCGCAGTACCACTCTTCGTAGCGACCGCATCAGCAGAAGCGGCACAGGCGGCGGCACGAGTAGAAGAACTCGCGAGCTGATGACTCTGACTCTCTTTCTTCGCGCGCACTACGTTCGCTGCATTAAAACAACAACTGAACATGCTCTACAAAAACAAACGACTGCGACTGCGACTGCGACTGCCCTTAAAACAAAGATGAGCTCTCTCTCTCTCTCTCTTAATCTCTCTTAATCTCTTAATCTTAATCTCTCTCCCTCGCGTTTCGCCCTCTGCAGAGAAGTTCTAAAACGAAGTAACGAGAGGAAGAATGAGTTACAGAGTTAGAGAGGGTGAGTTTAGGGTTTCAAATCAACATGGCCAAAATTCTCTGCTGCTGCTGCTGCCTTTAAAATATTAAACACCATTTGCCTCATAAAACGCCTTTTAATTAATTGATTATTAATTGATTTAAAAGAGAGAAAGAAATACACACGCGTGGAGCAGATACACATATAAGAATAATAATGCAGTTCTTCTACGCCGATGCGACGCCGGAAGTAGTGAAGGACTCGCGCGTGATTACGAATTTAATCGGGCTATGTTCCCATTCGAACGATACTAACAACGATGATGATGAAGATGATGATGATGTTTATGATGATGAGATGAAGAAGATCACTCAAAGTGAACGCGAAGGACTCATAAGAAACGTGCTCAAAGAGAGACCGGAGTTCGTGAAGGCAGAGGTAAACGGTTGCACCGCGTTGATTGCAGCCGCAGTGAACGATAACGTGAGCGTTATCGATTTATTATTGAGAGAGTTCGATGCAGGGCGTGATTTGGTCGACTTCGAGAGCGCGGCTGCGACGGCACTTATTGCCGCCAGTGAAAATGGAAGTTTGCGAGCGATTGATGCGCTCGTCGCGAAGTATGGTGCTAATGTGAATTTGATTACGAAGATTGGAGGGAGGACTGCTTTAATCGCGGCCGCTGCTGCGGATAAACCAGAGGTGTGCGTTACTTTGATCGATAAGTATAAAGCTGACGTAAACTTGGACGTCGTGTATGAGCACCAAAGCGACGAAGAAGATGAGGAGTTTTTGAGTAACGCGATGTTACACGCTTGCGCGAATAATAGCGTGAGCTGTATTTACGCTTTGAAGAGAGGCGGAGCGCATATCGACTTTGAGAATCAGAACGAGCTGTTTCCAGTTTTGGTATGCGCTAAGCACTCGCGTTTGGAAGCGCTCAACGCGCTATTGATGCTAGGCGCGGACGCAACGGCGTGGGGAATGACTAGCGGATTATCGGCGTTGTTGCTCGCTATTATTCAACACGATGAAGATATGGCGAAGATTTTAATCAAGAAAGGGCAGTGCGATATAAACGTATGCGGTCCTTTGGGAAGGACAATTTTTTGCGAATGCGCCGCTAGAGGAGACATAGACGCGATGAAACTTTGCCGAAAACTCGGAGGTCGATTAACTTTAGAGACAAATATCGGTAGAACACCTTTGCATGATGCGGCTTTTTTCAACCACCCAGAAGCGTGCGCTTGGCTATGCGAAAGAGGTACTCGCGTCGATCGAGAAAATGCGTTAGGTGAAACGGCAATGTCCGAAGCCGCTCTGAACGGTTCAATCGAAGCCATGCGTTTTTTGAAAGCAAACGGAGGCTCTGTTGATTTTGAAACTTCCACAGGTGTATTGCCAATATTAAATGCATCGTTTGAGGAAAGCAACGCAAAAGCGCTTCGATTCATCGTTGAAGAGTTGAAAGCGGATGCAAAGAAACGAAACAAATTTGGTCAAAACTGTTTTACCATAGCTTCTAAACATAACAATCTCGAAGGCATTAAAATATGCTTAGATGTTTTCGGGTTTGATGTTGACGATGATAGTAACGGTACTGGCGAATTGCCTTTAGTCGCCGCTGCTAGAAGTGGTGCGCTTGATGCCGTGTGGATGTTATGCGAGCGCGGCGCCAAAGCGAATAAAATTTCTAAAAAAACAAACGATTTCGCTTTAGGAGTAGCCGCGAAAAATGGAAAATGGCGCGTCTGTGGTGAACTGTTCAAGAAAGGTGCGGATGTCTATTTAGAAAATGATTTGCACGAAACGCCGCTGCATTGCGCTGCTTTAAGCGATGACGAAGATACAATCACATGCTTGTTGTCGCAATGCGGCGCCGTTGTCGACCATCAGAATGAACTCGGCGAAACATCCTTGTTCTTTGCAGCTCGAGACAATAAAGTTATAGCATGTTTAACACTTCTTTCGCATGGAGCTGCTGATGGTTTAGCGCAAAAGGGATCTGGATACACACCTTTAATGATTGCTATTGAAAACAGAAACATCGATTGCATTGAAGTTCTCCTAGAAGCAGGAGCGAGCGTCGTACAACTTGACGAAAATAACGAAACTTCCGCTATGAAAGCCGTTAGAGCTAAAAACTGTATCGCTTTAAAACGTATTCTCGAAATAGTCGACAGTGAATCTGATCTGCATAAATATTTATCAACTGAATCTGTCACTGGTGAAACTGCGTTGACGATCGCGTGTAAAGCAAATAGCCTCGATGTCGTGAATATTTTGCTTGACTCTGAACCTACTTTGTTAACTCAAGAATCCAAAATCAGTTCAAACACGGCTTTACTCGCAGCGATTGATGGAGATTCTGTGCAAACGTTAGATTTATTATTGTCTCGCGTCATAAGCACTTGCGACGAGAACAACGAAGATGAAATTAAAATCGCAAGAGATATCATCGATTACGAAAATAAAATCGGTCACACCGCATTAGTTAGAGCGTGTTTACTAGGGCACCAAGATTGCGTGAGATTAATACTCGATACGAATCTTTGCGATGTAAATAGAGAGTCTGATACTCCATGCGGAGAAGCAAACGTAACTCTAACTCCTTTGTTTGCGGCTATCGAAGGCAAGAATGCGCGTCCAATTATAGCCGGATTATTTGATAGAGGATGCGATATAAATCGACGGAATCGTGATGGAATCACTGCTGTCATGCACGCGGCTTTATTAGGCAGAACACAATATATTGTTTCCTTAGCTGGTTATGGTGGGGATGTGAATCAAGCGACGTTGAAGTCGATGAGGGGAGAAACACAAGAAAATGTTCAAGAAGAGAAAGGAGACACATCGACGACTATTGTTCAAAATTCTGCACTTATCGCGGCTGTTTTGAAGAAAAAATATGACGTTGTTGAATTTCTCGAACGTTCATCGCCAGAGCGCGATGTTGAAATTAACAGTACAACCGCCCTCTTCGCTTCTATTGAAAGTATGGAAAACGACGATGATGATAAAATGATCAAGTTATTACTCTCGTTTGGTGAAGATCCTGCATTTGAGTCTAGCGATGGACGTACTGCATTATCTGTAGCAGCGCTGATTGGAAACTTTAGTATCATGAAGCTTTTGATGAAACACTCGAAGCATTTGAATATTAACTCGCAAAATCGAGATGGATTGACTGTTTTGTCAATCCTCGCGTTAGCCGGCAAAAATGAAGCCATCAAAACTATTTGTATCGCACCTTTCAATACAGATCCGAATTTCGTAGACAGAAATGGTCGCACTGCGTTAACAATAGCGGTAATATATGCTGACGAAGCTAGAGCGGGACCTTTTCCATGCGTTTGGCGAAACGGGAATAAGGACTTTCGTGTGGATCCTAACGAAACGTTTACGGCGTTACTTTCAGCGGGTGCGAAAATAAATCTAGAAACGCCGTTACCGCACTGCTATAGCGCAATTCATGAAGCGGCGAAACATTGCAAGAATAAAAAGACAATTGAGATTCTAATTGATTTAGGCGCAGATCCAAATGCCGTGGATGGATTCGGATTCACACCACTCATGCGAGCGGTTGAATTTGGAAACCTACTATCGTGCGAAGCGCTCTGCAAAAATCCCAAAACTGAGAAAGATAAAGTTTTACCGCAAAACAGTAAGCGAAAAACAATACGACGTTTGTCATGCAACGCATCTCATACCGCGCTGACTCTAGCTACATTACTGGACGACCCGAACAAGGTTATAAAGAAGTTGCTCGATCTCGGTTGCGATTGCGATCGCGAAACGCTCGACGGGGATATGGCTTTGCGAATCGCCGTGAATAACAATTCGTTGAATGCTATCGCTGCTTTACTGGGTAGGCAAACAACTCAAAAACATGTGTACGCGTCGCTTATTTGTCAAATTGCAGCTGGTGACGAGAAGTATGCTGAATCTATTCGGAAAATGCTCGCGTTTTCCGGCTCTGTTTCTTGTGAAAAAGAATGTTCTGTTCAAAAACAAACTGCATTAGTATGCGGGTGCTTCAGTGGTCATGAAGAGAATATTCAAGCTTTAGTTGAGTCCGGTGCAAATGTAGATAGTTTTGGTTCGAATGGCGTTGTGCCTATCGTTGCAGCAATTCGAGCAAAGAGATACTCGATCATGAACTATCTCGTTTCTAAAAAGTGCGAAATGAATATGATACCTACTGCTTTTGAATCGCCTTTGAGAGCGGCTGTAAAGGCAGACGACAACGTTTCCATTAATATATGCTTGAACGCGGGTGCAGATATTGAAGAAATCGATGCTGCGGGGATTTCAATACTTCAAGAAGCGGCTCGGTTGGGCGCGATTACGAGTTTGAAAGCGCTTCTTTCTCGAGGGGCTGCTGTGAATAGAGAAACTCCGCAGGGTACAGCACTTATTCAAGCGTCGCTTGCAAAACAACTTGATGCTATTGATATTCTTAAAGCTGCTGGTGCCAGTCTAGACGCAGAAACTTCTACTGATGATTCCGCCCAAATCATTGCCGCGACTGTGAACGATTCGGAACTATTGCACAAGCTGAATCAAGCAGGCGCGAGCATGGACTTTGAGACTAGAGACGGACGCACACCTTTAAATGTAGCTTCGCGAGAAGGAAATCTTGACGCAATCAAAGCGGCAATAGAAGCAGGTGCGAACATTAATTATGAGAATAGATTTGGTGAAACTGCTTTAGTCTTGGCCATTCATGCGGAGCAAGAAGGGAGTTGCAAAATTTTGCTCGAACGAGGTGCGAACATCAATTTCGAGAACTTCAAAGGCGAAACGTTTTTAATGATGGCTGCAAAAGAAAATGACGTGGTGAAATGCGGTAGATTACTTAAAAAAGGCGCACTGTTGAACAAAGTGTCAGAAAAACTCGGATCATCGGCTTTAATGGTAGCAACAGAATACGGATCAGTCGCCGCTGCTCGTTTTTTTGTCGATAAAGGAGCGAAGATTTTATCTGAATCTACAAAGGGGAAAACTGCACTTTCAGTTGCACTAGAAAAAGGTGAAATAGAAATCTTGAAATTATTAGCTCGCGCTGGCCACGACATCGAAGTTGAGAATTCTCAAAAGCTTACTCCACTATGTGTTGCATCTGCTTCGGGAGACTTGCGAGCGATGGCGTGTTTGTTAGATCTTGGTGCAATTGTCAATAAAGAATCATCGAAAGGCATGACGCCATTGTGCGTGGCGAGTGAAAAGGGTCGAATAGACGCTATTCATTTACTCTGCGATCGTGGAGCTGTACTCGATTATGAGTGCGCGATTTCAGGTGAAACCGCGCTTACAATTGCAGCAAAAAATGGGCGCACTGTCGCGATAAGTACGCTCGTCGAACGTGGAGCAAATGTTGACCTCGAGTCTTCTAAAATTGGAATGACTGCGCTCGGTGTTGCCGCTATTTCGGGTGCTTTTTCATCCGTGCATGCGTTAAGTATTGCGAATTGCAACTTGAATTACGTTGGTGAATCAAGTGGCAAAACGGCACTCATGCACGCTGCAGAACGTGACGATCCAGAGGCAATCTCCGTTCTACTGGAGGTTGGATGCGCAATTGACTTCGTTTGTGGTTTTGATACAAACACTCGTCACTGCGCATTGACGGCTGCTGCGAAAGTTGGCGCAATGGAATCTCTGAAATTTCTTATCCATAATGGAGCTAATCCAGCTGTTGAGCCAACGATTGGTCGAACTGCGCTCGTTGAAGCCATCAATAACAATCAACTCGAAACTGTATCGTGTCTAGCATCAATTATAGATGAAAAAGATTACGAGACGTCTGCTCGCTATACGGCGATGACCAAGGCTGCAATGAATGGTAATATTGAGGCTTTCATGCGACTAAGAAAATGTGGCGAAGACGTGAATTATGAAACGTCCGTAGGAGACACTCCCTTAATCATCTCTGCTCGTCTTGGGAACAACGAAATGATCGAGGAACTTCTTGTGCCTTCAGATGCAGGTTCCAATGTCCAAAATAATCCTCGCAAAATATGTAAAATCGATTATGAATCAATTCGGAACGCCGAAACTGCACTTTTAGCCGCTACTAAGGGCAATCACATCGACTGCATTAAACTTCTTCGTCGCGAAGGTGCTGTTTTTGACCGGTTTAATCGCAGAGGAAGCACGGCTCTTTTCACATGTTGTTCTTTGCAAGAAACTGGCGTTGAAGTTCTCGAGTCTCTTCTAACAAATGGAAGTACGGCCGATTTACGTCGGAATGTGAATGAAATGTCAGCTTTGTTTAGTGCTGCCCAAAGCGGCCGGAGCGATTTTGTTCCGATCTTGATAAAGAACGGCGTGGATATTGAACACGTAGATTCAAAAACTGGTTTGAATGCTCTCGCCATTGCTATTCAAAACGATCGCGTCTCTTTTGTCAAATCGTTGGTTGATGCAAATGCCGACGTGGATTTTGAATATCGTTCGGGTGAAACTGCGTTGACGTTGGCCGTTCGTTTCGGACGCACATCTATTTTAGAACTACTGCTAAGTAGCTCGAAAAAATGCAGCGTTATGAAAGAAACCACGACTGGACTCATCGCATTACATTTAGCAACTTCTACTGGCAGGTTTGAGTGCGCGTATATTCTCTCGAATGCGAAAGGTGCGGACATTAATTTTGAATCAAAGATGTTTAAGGAGACGCCGTTGATATGCGCGACTAAGAGCGGCAACTCGGAAATGTGCGTAAAAATTGTAGAAATGATGGGTGCAGACGTCGACTTTATAACCAAATCAGAAGGTGTATCGGCTTTAATGGTTGCGTGTTCGATTAATGAGCCCGATGTCGTGAGAATTTTAATTGATCTTGGTGCAAATCCAGACTTAGAGGATCTCGATATTTCCAAGCAAACGGCACTTCAGGCTGGCGTTAAGGCGAGTGCCATAGACAGCATGATTGCTTTAATCGAATGCGGGGCAGACCCGAATTTTGAAGCCATATCAACAGGTTTTACGCCACTCCTCACAGCTGCAGAGTTGAATTTACCCAAGTGTTGCAAGGCGCTCGTCGCACACGGCGCCGATCCGAATTACGAGACTAAAGCCAAAGGCTTTACTGCTCTTTCAGTCGCTGCGATGTCGGCATCTAATGACGCAATTACACAATTAATTGCTATTGGTGCGTCTGTTAACAATGAAGACGCAAAGTTTGGTCGTACGGCATTGATATCGGCTGCCATTGGAATTGAAGACGATGCAAAGTGTGCGGCGATTTGCGAGTTGCTCATTCGAGAAAATGCACAAATAGATCTCGAGGCGAATTTTGCAATTTCGCCAGAGACGTCTAAAAGGAATCAAACTGCTCTAATGAGTGCCGCACGATGCGTTCAATACAAAGTAAGAGAATTGACTATCAGAAGACTTGTTTTCCTTGGTGCAAAGATTAACTTTGAAAGTGTTGAAGGCGATACTGCCCTAAATTTTGCAAGTCGCGAAAAGAACTTTGAAAATTTGGATATTCTTATTAAAGCTTTGGGAGCAGACGTCGATCGAGAAAACAAATTCACGCATACACCTTTGATGTCTTGTCTTGAAAGCGATAACTTTGAATCGTGCGCTAAACTTTTAAAGCTTGGAGCTGACCCGTTGAAAGAAAACCGTCTCGGTCATTCTGCAATGTCAGTCGCTTCGAAATTTGACTCGCGATCGTCAATCTTATCTTTGCATAAAGAATTCAAATTTCCAATTGACAGTCCTTCAAAGATGACCGGTGAGCGACCTCTTGATGTTGCCGTTAGTACTGGTGCGAGAGATGCGACTAACCTGTTGTTATCTCTTGGTGCCGACATCAACGCCAAGAATCCAATCTCTCAAGAAACTGCTCTGATGCACGCCGCGAAAGCAGGTCAAATTGAATGCATTGGACTTTTGTTAAGAGAACCATATCGTGCGAAAACGAAGCTTACGAATATCAACGGCGAAACTGCTTTGACAATCGCCTCTAGTCACGGTCATTTGGACTGCGTCAATGCTATACTTGAAAATCTCGAAGAACCGAACGAGGTTCTACACGAGACAAAGAGAGGTGATACGGCATTGACGCTTGCAGTCGAAAACGGTCATGAAGAGATTGTTTCAAGTTTATATATGAATGGTAATGCAAGAATTGAGTACGAGTCGAACTCTGGAAAGACTGCTTTGATAGCTGCGGTATCAGCAGATCGTCCAGAAATGATTCATTTACTCGCTGATTTGTCCTCAAAGTTGAACAAGGAGAAAAAATCTAGTAAACTTGATTGCATAGATTATGAAACGACTCGGAATGCACCGAATTTCGTGAAAGCATTGCACTATGCATCTCTAATCCCGCGAAGAAATTCCTGCATGGCGGCCCTTGTCACTGCTGGTGCAAACGTTGATGGTGAGCTTTCAAGTAAATTTTCCGCTGCTTACGGTAATTTTACACCGTTGATGTGCGCAGTTCTCACAAACAACATTTCCGCAATCTATCAACTGATTAACTTGGGAGCTGCTGTTGATTACGAGAACTCGAATGGGATTTCTCCATTGATGATGGCATGCGAGAAGAGGAAAGAGGAAGCGTTTTTTGCATTGTTGACGAAAGGAGCAAACCCTCGATTTGAAACGCGTTTGGGTAAAAATGCGCTCATATCTTCTTTTGCGCGTGATAGCACTGAGATGATGACTCTCCAATATGCAGCATGTGGTTCTGTTCGTGATGAAGAATCGATCATTACTGGTGCGACACCATTAATTCATGCTGTCCAATCTCAATTTTTCATAGAAGCTGTTCCAGCACTTTTGCGTCTCGGTGAAAACATATCTCACGTAACGCGGGACGGTCGAACTGCTTTAATTGCTGCATCCCTGTTAGGCTGCGCTGATCGAGTTGCAGTATGTTTACGAAACGGGTCCAAAACAAATCAAGAAACGCGAACGGGTGCAACCGCTCTGTCCGCCTTGATTGAAAAGCTCGGCGCATCTGTTGAAAGAATTACTGAAGAGTCATATCAATTCGATTTGGAGTGCGAGAATACTTTGAAGTTTTTGCTGACCAACTCAATCGATAAGGCTGACGTGAACCAAGAAAATAAAAATGGTCTCACCCCGGCAATTTTTGCCGCTCGTGTTTTCACAAACAATCCACGCGTTCTCGCTTTACTCTTAGATCACGGAGCTAATAAAAATGTTGAAACATCAAAGGGTTCGACGTTACTTTTAGATGCGCTTCAATATGGCTGCGATGATGCCATTGATCTACTAATTTCAGAAGGCGTCGACGTGAACTATGAAACGCGGAATAACTCGGCTGAAGTTTTAACTCCTTTGATTTTTGCCGCAAAGCGTGGTTCAGTCTCACAGATTGAACAGCTCTTAGCCGCCGGAGCTGAAGTTAATTACGAGACTAGGCTTGGCGAGACTGCGCTAATGGCTGCCGTATCCGCTTCACGCGCCGATCATGTTTCTGCACTACTATCAATCGGTAACGCCGATGCAAACTACGAGATGAAGACAGGCGATGTAAAAGGCTGTAGTGCAATTGTTTTAGCAGGCCGCTTGGGGCACACGGATGTCATACATCGTTTGATTTCGACGCACAACATCGATCCCTCGAGGAGCATGAGCGACAAAAAAACGCCTCTCATTCGCGCCGTGGTCGACGAAGATTCCGACGCAGTTAGGCACATGCTTTTAGCTGGTGTTCCAGATAACTCAGAAAGTGCGGATGGATTGACGCCACTCATAGAAGCCGCAAAGAAGCCATCTCGATTAGGTTGTTTGCAAGTACTGTGCGAGTTCAACGTCTCGATTGTTGATTTTGAAACAAGCCGTGGTTTTTCTGCGCTCCACGAGGCCTGCAAAGCTGGTAATGCTGCCGCAGTTGTTGCTCTCTGTAAAAAGTATGGTGCCGATCCGAACAGAGAAAGTACCAGGGAATCTTTGACGCCGTTAATGATTGCTGCAGAATATGGAAACATTGAAGTTGTTGAGAAATTAATAACAGTATGTGGCGCCGACGCAAATCGAGAAACTGTCTCTACAAAGCACACAGTGCTTACACATTGTGCATTTCGTGGTAAAACTGCTGCTTTTCACGCTTTAGTCTCGAACGGCGCGCTCGTCGACCGAGAAACGCAAGATGGAAGAACTGCAGTTTTGTATGCCATTGCAAGAGATGACTCTAAAACTGTCGAAGAACTCGTTAAAGTTGCCGGAGCAGATGTGGAATTCGATTCCTCGTTAGGAGTCACTCCTCTCGTCGGTGCGGCAACTGCAAACAAGCCAAGATGCGCGCAAGTTTTATTAAACCTCGGCGCAAAACCTTTGCTTTCATCGAGAACAAATAAAGTGCCAGTTCTTCAGGCTTGTTTGACGGGCTCTGCAGAAGTCATGAAAGTATTTCCATCTGGATGCAACTTTTGGGATTGCGACCCTCTTGGAAACGGCGAATCGCCGTTGTTTTGTGCTGCGCAAAAGAGTAAAGATGTCGCAAAACTTGCAATAGAGTGTGGCGCAACGCTGAACTACGAATCGAAAAGTACGAAGCGTACGGCATTAGCCATGGCTGCAACGATTGAGAAACGATCGAAAGCATTTGATGTTTTGGTATCGTTGGGAGCAGTCGCAACTAGTACCATGGGGAGCGGTGAAACAGCAATTGATGTTGCTTTTATGAATAATTCTGATTGGTGTGCACCGAACATTCTCGCGTACACAGGTCATGGGAACGAACGGAGCGGCAACGTTAACTATGTATCACCGTTGGCTAAAGAGACTGCTCTGATGTACTGCTGCCGTCGCAATCTAGTAGATGTGACGAGAGATTTGGTAAAGACTCCAGGAATTAACGTAAATTTCGTCTCATCAAAAACTGCTCATAGAACGGCTTTAATCGTAGCTTGCGATAAAGCTCTCGTCCTCAATGGTGACGATATCAACGCTCCGCAAATTATCGAAATTCTAGTGAACGAAGGGAAGGCAAATGTTGATTTTGAGACTGAAACTGGGAAAACTGCGCTTATTGTCGCGACTGAACGTAACAACGATGTCATCATTCGAAAGCTCATATATTTAGGTGCAAACGTTAATCGGGAGAATAAATTTGGTATTTCTGCATTCTCGGCTTCGATTGAGGCATCGGCAGATAGCGCCGGTACTGCACTAGTAGAGCTTGGCGCAGATGCACACGGTCAAGACAAAGTTAATCATGATACGCCGTTAATTCGAGCTGTGAGAATCGGTGACACCGATGCGGCAAATTTCATTATGGCAAAAACGAACGCTGATCCGAATACAGAGACTGAAACTGTCGGCGAGACTGCTTTGATCGTCGCGTGTAGAAACGTTGATGCGCGCATGGTGGAATTATTACTCCGCTCTGGAGCTAATGCGGCTCAAAAAAGTTCAATCACGCGGTTATCCCCTTTTGAATCTTTGTGCTCTGCAGATTCTACCACTAAAGAAAAACAAAAGGAAGATATAATAAATATGTTTTTTGTGAATGGTGATGTTGATGCCAATGCCGCCGATAAGGAGACATTAGAGACGCCTTTAATGGTTGCTGCTAGGTGTGGCGATGCGGTTTCTGTGGAATGTCTCGTAAGATTTGCAAATGCAGACGTGAATGACGAGCGATCGGGTCGAACAGCGCTGATTCGCGCGTGTGGGTGCGGTGATATCGCAGCGCCCGCTGTGGAGATGCTGTTAAATTTGGGCGCAGACGCAACGTTAGATGTGACTTTAGTTTCTGACGAAAAGAAACAAGAGGAGAATGTTGGTGACACGTGTGTGCACTCTGCGGTTCGAGCAAAATCAAACGCGAAACTTTTTATTACTTTGGCGAAGATCCTCGAAGAAGGCATTCTCGATATCGAGGCTACTTCGGAAGACGGATTGACCCCTCTGCAGCTGGCGGCGTCTCTCGGTAAATTTGATGCAATGTCAAATCTCGTCAAAGCTGGAGCTCAAGTAAACGCAGAGTCTCGAGCTAATAATAATACTGCTTTGACGTACTGCGCAAAAACAAACAATGTGTCTTCTATGATTCATCTTGTTAAAAAATGTGGCGCAACTGTTGATTTTGAGACAAGTCTCCATGAGACCGCGCTTATGGCTGCGTTGAAATGCAAAAACTGGAAGAAATCAGTTGATGCGTTGCTAAATGAAATTAACGCGAGTGCAACCATAGAAACGTCACTCGGGGATTCGGCCATCACGGTTGCGTTTGAAGCCGACGACGAGGATAAAATTTTAAAAATCTTACGCGATGGTAAAGTTGATGTGACTAAGAATCCATTTACCCAATTTGGTGATAGTTTGTTCGGAATGTGCGCGAGGCGCAATTGTGCAGTTGCAATTTCTGCAATTTCGAAACACAGAGATACGGAGTTTATGAATATTGATACAAATCTCGAAGATTATGTCTCTGGAAACACTGCACTTTGCCTAGCGGCCGCTCTTGGACACGATAAAGTCGTTCATGCTTTAATAGTGGACGCTTCGGCCGATGCTTCGTTCGCACCAAAAGGTAACGGCGGGGTTGATCCTCTTTGCGATGCGTGCGCGGCGTGTCCAATTGAAAATTTACTTCAAGTTTTGAAGATTCTCATAGTCAACGGTAAGGTCAATGGGTCGAACTCGACGACGGAGGCTGGATGGACGCCTTTGATGCTTTTAGCGGATCGCCCTGCTGATTTTGAAGGTGTTGATTTTGCGAGTGAAATTATTGATTATTTAATCGAAATAGGTAAGTGCGATCCAACTCGAGTTTTTGAAAGAGAAGGGGCAGCGAATGGTTATCACGCATTTTCATGGGCGCAATTGAGAAAGAATAATGCCGTACGAGATGCGTTGTCGAAATTTTATGAAACGTCGTCGGCATCAACGAACGTCTCGGATGTAACTGCGTTGAAAAATTTCTTTGCCGCTATAGCAAAGGACGACTCGATAACCGTGGAAGGTTTAATTGATGTAGGTTCAGTAAGAGATGCAAGCGTATCATTAGTTCTCGATGATGATAACTCTGGCGAAAGAGTAAAGGCGATTTTATACGCAGTTCGCTGCGGGGCGAACGAATCCATAAAAGTTTTAGCTGCAAAGAATGCCAATCTAAATGGCGATGGATTGACTATTCCAATCGTTGAAGCAACTTTTCTCGGTAAAATTGAAATTGTTAGAACTCTAGCATCTGTTGGTGCCGATGTTGATTTGTGTTCAAAAACGCATGAAGGTGCCAATTCATGCGCAATGGCTGCTTTGACCAATCGCGATGATATTTTGCGCTTTTTATGTCAAGAGTGTAAAGCAAACTTAAACGCGGCTAATTGCGAAAGTAATTTCAACAGTCGCACGTTTCAATCTTCTTCAAAGATGTTACTTTCACCGTTAATGTACGTTGCTACGCGAGAGAAAGGTGCGAGTGCTCGCAGACATGCGATGGAATGTCTCGTAAACAGAGGAGCTTTAGCCGATTTCGAAGCTCCTGCTTCGGGTGAAACCTGTTTGACTTTACTCGCTAGATTGAACTATTCTAATTCAATTTGTGAGCTCGCCGTTGTATCAAAACTTAACGTGAACCGCGAGTCTGTTTTAAACGGGTTCACACCTTTGATTGCCGCTGTGGAGAACAACGCCGTAGACGCCGTTAGAACGATTCTCGAGGAGTTGAGTGCAAAAATTCATTTAGAAAATTCGAGAGCCGACACGGCGATTCTCGCAGCCTGTCGATACGGTTCTGTTGGAGCGTTGAAGATTCTTTTAGAGTACGCCGTTTGCTCTTCCGAAGGAGTAGTCGATGACGATGGCAAAATTCTATTGAACAACTCGTACGGAGTCTATCCAGTCATTGCGTGCTCTATGGGCGGCGCGAATTCAACGACGAAGAACGCCTTTGAGGGCGTTTTAGACGTCTTCAAAAGTAACGAAAAAGTGTTCAAGTTCGATATGAACTGTGAAGCGTTTAATGGGCAAACCGCTTTAACGACGCTTTTCGTTGAAAACCACGACGCTACCGACGTCTCGCGAATGAACGAGATTCGCAAAAAGGCCAAAGTATTGCTCAAATTCGGTTCCTCGGTCGATCACGAAAACGCGTTCGGTAAAACAACTCTCGACACAGTCATCGAATTCGACGACGCACTCGCAATCGAGATCCTCATAAAGGACTTAAAAGCGAACCCGAACCGCGAGAGCATAAAAACCGGATACACTCCCTTAATGCTCGCCGCCGAATTCGACGCTTCTTCGAGCTCGCAGGCGTTACTGAAACTAGGCGCGAGCGCCAATCAGATTTCGGAAAAGTTACAATGCGACGCTATGGATCTCGCGCATCATCGATCACACGATACCATTAAACAAGTGCTCCTTTCTTTCGGTGCTATCGCTATCGCCGACTGATGATTATCACCGTTGTTATTCACGAAAAATGTATCGCGTCCTATTCAAATAGTTTTCTTCCGTCTTTTCTTACTCGCCTTTTTTTCATTTTTGCACTTCCAAACAAAAGACACATAAATCGTGCTGGGGAATTGGATAAACACAAAAAGGCAAAACTGCGTCATTACAAACGCGATATATCACGATCAAAAATGTTCGCCATGCAACCACGCGCGCAAACACAATCGCTCGAACAATCTTACGCCTTCATCTGGCGCGCGCAGTCGCAGTCGCAGCAATCATCATCGCGCTTTCAAGCACGGAAGAACGGATCCATTTCGAGCTCGAAACTTCACGGCACTGGCAAGTTCGAGTTAAGGAAGCGCCTTGCGCGAAAGGTTCTGACGATCACTTCTTCTATTCCGCAACAGCAAGGCGGGCAAGTCACGCGTGAGTTCGTATGCGATTTATTTGTTTCTTTTGCGAGTGCGTGCGATTCGTTTCGTTTCGTCCTTAAAAGAATTCGCGAGACATTCGTGAGGAGGTCTTTGCTCAGACTGATTTGGGATTATCTTTGTTTTTTTCCCGTACGATGTACCGGTATTGTCCTATCGCTGATATTTCTAAGGACGTTGCTATGGTTAAGTACAGACGCGACTAAAAGTTATTTATAGTTTCTTGTTTATTTAGTGATTCGTCGGAATCGAGAGAGAGAAGCGATAGAGAGAGAGAGAGCACGTTTTTAGTTTTTGTACTGACTTTTATGTATCTCTTTTTACTTTGCTGCTGACGTCTTTGTTGTTGTTCTTCTTCGTTCGCGCT
>Ga0115001_10001039_pt1 | contig 21284 bp, 9 predicted proteins | sample ArcticOcean_MG_C_12_FD_89869 | JGI IMG/M metagenome (GOLD analysis project Ga0115001, IMG submission 89869) | Marine microbial communities from western Arctic Ocean - ArcticOcean_MG_CB8_130 | ecosystem: Environmental > Aquatic > Marine > Oceanic | place: Arctic Ocean: Canada Basin | collected... | reverse complement strand
GTAATAAAGAATAATAATAATAAACAGAACGAATGAAGAAATGAACAGTTTCTTTCCATCAGCGGCGGCAGCGCTGAAATCTGCCGCACCGTCCTCAGTCTGGTCCCTCACGAATTTATATTTCATGTTCGCATGGTTCCTCGCTTTCGTAGATGCGAAATTAAACGAGATTTTAGAAACACCTAATAACGCAGACGAGCGTTTGATTAAAATCGATTACGAAACGAAGGAGAAGAAGAAACGAGAGTTGAAGAAAGGGAAGGATTGTGATGAGACGAGAGTGTTCGTGACTGGGTACTCGTCCGGTATCGGGTTCGAAGTGTGCGTGAAATTATTACTCGAATTCGATTGGATCTCCGTCGTGCTTCCAACGAGAAAAAGATATCGAGAAGATGAAGACGCCGGGGATTATTTTCGAGAGAACGCGAGAGAAGAGATCAAGAAAGTATGCGAGCGAATGAGGGAAAGATGTACGAACGATACTAGTGATAAGGAATTTGATTCACGAAGGATCGTCGTAGCAGATATAGGGCTAGATGTAGTGGACATCGTAGGCGACCGAGATATGCGCGAACGCTCGAGTAGGTATTTCGCGAAAGAGAAAGTCGATTGCGTAGTGCATTGCGCGGCTGAGTGTAACGCGGAAAATGAAATGGTTGGGTATTATTACGATCGTGAGTGCGCGTGTAATGTTCTAGGTCCGATTGTTTTAACGGATTTGTGGAGAAGTGCGTTTGATGGGGATGACGATTCGGCAAACGCGTCGATGAAGCGAGTCGTTTTTGTCGGGTCGTTTACGCATCGAGCGAGAGGAGTTTGCACGAAACGAAACGTGAGAGAATGGTTGAAAAGGTTGAATGGGTGTACGGATGTAACGAACGAGAAGTTTTTTGAAACTCTAGCGTGTAGGTATGCCGTGAGTAAATTTATAATCACGGCGTACGTGCTTGGGAAAATGAAGACGTATTATAACGATCGAATTTTTAAACCACCGCTTCGCGTGAGCGGCGGGAGAAAAGTGCGAGCATTCGTGGTCGATCCAGGATTGTGTCGTACAAATCTTACGAGGACATGGCCAGCGGCGTTGCGTTTGTTATACGAGATTCCCATGCGTATGCTCGGGCTAATCGAACATCCTAGCAAAGGGGCTGAGCGGATCGTTCGTAAAATTATGGCATCGAATGAATCGGAGACTTTTTGCAATCACGATTTGGAATTTTCAGATGCAAGGGCATATTCAAAGCTTGCGAGAGATCAAGCGATGCAAAATCTTGTCGTGAAAGAGATTGACTTTTTTCTCTCACGCGCAGATAAATAGATATAATTAGACTTACTAGAAATAATCAATGAAATGTACAAACAACTACCATACGGTATAAAAAGGATAAATAACTTTTTTTCTCTCAATCGTCTCTCGTTGAAAACTGAAACAACAGACGCGTTGCTGCCGAGCTCACCGAAAGCAACTGCATGCGCAACTTCTTGGTCAACTTATACATTAGCGAAAATTGTGTCTCGGTTTGTGTTTCATCCGCAGCTAAGTTTTTCGACATCGAAGCTTGTAACGAATCTCCAAAGGTAATTTCAGCCTCGGAACCGAGCGTGAACTGAGCACCCGACGCGAACGGGTCCATGCCTGGATCTAACGATAAAAGTCCAGGGAGAGACGGTGACGCCGTAACACGCCATTTAGCTTTCCCAACATTACCTCCGGCTTCAATTTTTGGCATTAATGATGCTAAAGTAGACGACGCCAAGGATGAAAAAGCAATTCTTCCATCCCGTTCTAACAAAGATTGCGAAAGCTGCCCTTCGAAAATCCTTGCAGCTTCCTCTGGCGATAAACTTGATAAACCCTCTAAACCGCTACCCTCGGCACCAGAAACAGATGCTGGTTCTTTCGGAGACAGGACGAGATTTTTTGTCCATTCCGAGGCTTGGCCTTGAATCAAAGCGCGAACATCTGCTCCGAGTAATGAAACGTCAACCATCGGATCGAGGCCGTTCTCTGGAATGAACACCGCACGGTTAGGATGGTCGCGATTCAATCGCACTTGCGCGGCAACTAAATTCACATCGCCGCGATCAAAGTTTATGACGCCAGATGGACGTAATCTTTTCGCGTCCGCAGAACCGTCGATTGTAACTTCACCGCTGACACCAAAATTCAAAACAAATGGATATACAATGGACATTTCTGGACCAATTTGGACTTTTAATCCACGAAAGCGAACGTCCGAGAGCTTATCTAAATTTCGTTCTCTTCGTAAACGCGCTTTCTCCAAAGCTGCGTAAGCTTCTGGGTCGTTCGCAATCGCCGCGCGTTTTAAAACACTCGCTAGATCGGTCGATTGTTTCCCCTGACGCTCAATCCTTGCTAGCAAATCGTCCTTCCCACCACTATTTGTAATCGTATCTTCCTTAACTGAATTTACATTCAATCCTTCTTCTTGCCCCGGTGACGCGGTCACTTGACCTTTAGAAAGTTGAATAGAACCACCAACTTCGGGCGCACCAACTGTTCCTTTCAAAACGAGACTTGCATTGACTTGCCCGTTGTAGGCGTTCCTTGCGCGCACTTCAAGTCCTTGAATATCAACTTTCAAACCAGCTTGCGTATCCGCCCTGGCGACTAAACTATCCCAAGTATCTCCACCTCTCGATTTTTTTCTTTGAATAACTGGAATTGCACCTTTAAGTTTTACGGATCCTTTACCGCATCGTCCCTCGATATCATCTGCGTACAAAGTGTTTCTCTGGATTCGAACTGTCGCGTTTGTCGGCGCCAAAGGTTTTGCCAAGAACGGGGAAACAATCTTCGCTCGACGAATTTCTGCAACACCGTCGAAAACTGGGTTTTCGGAAGTACCTCGCGCGTGCAAAGCAATGTTAGCGCTACCGCCTTGCCATTCAACGTTATCAGTGCCACCAGAGGCAGCGGCGCATAAAATGCACATGCCCGCATCTCGAACTTTAGCATCGACGGCTAAAGACTGATCATCCGCCTCCGGTAATGGCACGACACCAGACGCGCGAACGATGCCGCTTGAACCACCGTCAGAAGAACTCGCCATAGGCGAAGCTTCGAGCTCAAATTCAACGCGTTGTTGATCGTTCAACAACGCTCGAGCTTCAACCGCAGAGAGCTTCGTCGAACCAATTTTCCCATCACGAAGACGAACCAGAACGTCACCAGTTGGATTCTTTACTGAACCACCTAAGTGGCCTTGCACAAGTAAATTACCATCCATTCTAGGTATTACCGAAGGCCAAAGAGGTTTAAACACTTCAGCCAAAAATCCAATAGGTAAATCGCGCAAACTAAAATTAGCGTCTTGGACTGCACCCCCAACGGCACCTTGCGCAGATAAAGAAGCGGCATCGGATGAAATTTCGAGGCTTTCGAGCTTCATGCCATCTTTCTCGTTTGCAGAACCTAATAATTTTGCTTTTCTGACGGCATGCGGACCCCACATAAGGTCTTCTGCTGAAACGTCAAATTTTATAGAAGTTGGTCGAGAATTTTCGAGATTACTTAAAGCCGCGTTGAACGCCCTCGAGGAATCCTTGAAGAAATCACCATTCGTTGAATCTTCGTCTTCGACATTATTAATACCATCTTTTGATGCAAGAATATTATCAGATACGCGTTGCTTGATTGAGTTACCAGAGGCTTCCATAACACCGCGCCATTCACCTTTCAAATCTTGTAAACCGGGCAAATGCATAGCAGTTTTTTTCTCCGTGTCTTCGAACTCGTCGACTTCATCGACATCTATGAACTCGGTAGTTCTTTTTTGACGAGCGAGTCTTGACTTTTTCTTTTTCTTGTTACTCTGTCTTTGTTTCTCTTTCTCTGCGGATACCAAGGCCGTTTTCTTTTCGCGCGACTCCATCAACTGATCGAACACGTCGCGAGAAATATCTTGCGATATCACCGAAGCTTGCGAAACCGCGTTCACAAAAGCCTCCTTTGCACGTCCATACTCTTGCGGTGTTGACTCTTCACGCAAGCTTGCGAAAAGACGTACCGCGGGGAGCATCTCTTCGATATCTGCTGAAGGCACTGCCAAACGAAAGCGCCACTCGCCCTCCGACTTTGGCGCTTCTTCTGGATTCATCGGCGGTAGGTTTTGTAACGATGGAGCGCCTGGCTTATTGAAATTCGGTGTGAGAGTCGTGCTCTTACGTGCTTCTCCTTCATTGTTTCGACGATTTCGAGGCTTAAAAGACTTAAAGACGTTTGAGAAGCGGTCTTTTTTGGTATTAGAAGCGTTTTGCGTTTCAGAAAACAACTCATCGTTCATCTTTTCTTGAAACCACGCGTCAGCAGTGGACGAAGAAGCGAGCGACCCGAATTCTTTTCTTTCCTCAAACGGAGAAACGTAAGGTTTTAAATCCCCATAGTCGTTTACGACAGAATTAGCCGTTGAAACAGAGCTTGGATCTTTTTGTTGTTGTTGTTCTTTCACGCTGGATGTTGCAAATGCTTCTTCGGCTTCATCTTCTACAGTATCCACGTCGTTTTCTTCGTCAATTTGCTCTTGCATTTCAAGTTGTTCCATGCGCGCAATTAGCGCCTCTTCTTCCAACTCTTCTGGAGATTTTTCTGTTGTACTTTTCACTACTATTTTTTTGACATTTTCTAAAGATATTGCAGTTTCTTTAATTAAGTTCGCCGCCGGGTGCTTCTTCATATCGGAAAAAAATCGTGAAAAGAGCCCTTTGTTATTGCCGTTGTCCGAATCCTGAACTATTTCTGGCTCAGGAACTGGAGTGTCGTCATCTGATAATGATGCATCTGAAACAAATTGAGACGGAACTGGAATCTCTTCTTTGTTTGAAACGGCACCACCATCACCTTTTGTGAATGAACCAAAATCATTTTCCTCGGCAGTAACTTCTTGGATATCAAAATCTAAATCAGTCAAAGCTTCCGCTCTTTTCTGCTTATCTCCTCTAGATTCAGGCAACTTGGACCACACAGCGTCTGGTAAAATGTATTCACCATCGCATTCATACTTCGAGCGTGCTTGTTCAAGCGTCGCTGAGTGCAGCTTCACCGTCTTTCCGCTCCAAGACACTTCACCTTCAGCTAAATCTCCCGTAAAACCACTTAAGCGAGGCTTTTCCACGCGTAAGATACCGTCCCCAACTTTTTCTCGCAAGTCTAAACGTGCGGATGCGACATCTACACGACCTCTTAGTGAGCCAAGTTCTAAATCATCCAATTTTAAGCCCGTAACATCAAATGCACCAGCAAAGTCACCAAACTCTAAACCTGCTCGTAACGCCCCGCGTCGCAACGCCGCTGAAGCTTTACCATCGGCAGAAATTTCTGCCGACAACGACTCATCAGAACGACCTTTAGCTGAAAGCGATAAACCGTCAACTGCAGACGCAAAAACTTTACCAGTAAGTTTTGGTGCGAGTTCAAGCTTATTGAGTTTGAGGTTATCAAACTGAGCAGTACCTTCAAACGTTGGAAAAGAACTGCTTTTATTACTTTCCAGAGCGTCTCCAGAATCCCCAACGTTTTTGTCTCTATTCTCAGCCGCTGGCGTGGAAAACGTCCCCTTCACGCGCGTCCGCCCAGTTATCCGTAATCGTACACGATCAGGATCTCTAACATATTTAAGCCTCTCAGAAACGTTTCCACTATCTTCATCTAACTCAAATAAATCAAAACCTTTAGCGCGTCCATCGAGCTCTGCAGCCGTGTATATCGGTTTGCCAGCCTCGATCGCATCTTCGACAGTAATAGCAGCTAGCGCTTTCTCCAAAGGAGGAAATTCTGTCTTTACGTCACAGTCAATTTCAATCGACGGCGTTTTGAGCTGTGCTGTAATACCTTTGCGTTCTATTGTAACTCTACCGCCAACTTCAGCGTCGTGATCTACGGTCCAATCGACTTTTACAGCGGGTCCGGAATGTGCTCCCTCAATGGTAGCCGATGCGTCGGCATAACCTGGAGGACAGACGCGATCTATCCAAGCACCAATTTCGTTTTCGGCGTCTATAATACTACTACTAGATGCGCTTTCGCCATCCTGTGATACTCCACCCCCATCGTTGCTATTACTAATATCGAATCCTGTTGTTGCCATTTGTCTCGCTAATGCTCTTGGATCGACGCCAGTTGCCGTCGCTTCCACTTGAATTGCTGTAGGGTCATGCAAAGCATTTGGGCTAATCTTGATTGAGCCGCTAGCGCGCACTCTTCCGCCCGCGACTAATTGACCTTCGGCTGAATGCAAGATAAAAATATCTTTTTTCGGTTCCACCGACCACGTCGCCTTTACAGCTTTTATCGGTACGCGATCGTACGCTGCTATAGCTCCGTCCTTTTCGTATTTTTTTACGGCGCGATACGACCATGCTTTCTCTTCCTCCATTGAAGCGCTGAAATCTTTCGCGTTCTCTTCTGCTATGAACTGCGTCGTTTCTGCTTGACCAGTAAATACTGGCGCCTCCAAGGGTCCTGAAAGATACAAAAAACCTTTTAATGCCCCAGCAAGTGGTCTCGGCGGCGGGCGAATACCTAATGTTTCTCTAAGCGCGTGCGCTTCAATTGGTGCAATTTGTGCTGAGAGTCGATATTCTCCCGCGGGTGCGTGAATTTTTGCGTTGGGGCCATTTAAAAGTAAATTCCTCACCGGAAGCGGGTTCATATCCAAATCTCCAGTCACAGTCAAAGGGACGTGACCGTAATGACCTCTTCCGTTGTGAATGTACATGCGCCTTTTCTCAAAAACTAAATCCAAATCTGTGTCGGCAAAGTCGTCAGTTGCATCGAAAAAGTGAAATCGTAAGTGTTTTCCTTTAACTTCACCAGAAAACTCTGGGAAAAGCCAAGTCGCTTGATCTTTGGCCTTTATGTTAATTTCTCCATCAAAACGTCCAGCGTGCATATCGATTGGTAAACCCGGGATACCGCGATCAATAAACGCAGCAGAAGTGTTGGTCATGGTAACTTTTACGTTCAGATCTGCCATGACTTTATCATCGTCTCCTACCGGTTTTTGATTCTTCTCAGGATTTTTGTATTGTACGTTCACTTTAACGAAGCCACCGTTATCGGCGCGACTCTTTTCATATTTTAAACTTCTTTCTTCAGCCTCCGAATTGTGACCTCGTAAATTCCGACTTGCAAAATTCGCAATGAATGTATTTTGTCGTTGTTCTGGAGGAGTAGCACGTGAAATTGGGCTAAACTTCGCGTCTAAATCGAGCTCGCCCTTTGGTGATATTTTCATCGTCGCCGCGAGATTCTTCACGTTACGCGGTTGAGAATCATTGCTCATGTGCAACGCGGCGACGCCTCGCTCAAGCTTAATAACCCGCACTTCAACACTTGGACCATTGCTACTACTGACATTCGCACTATTCTTAACAATGTCTAAATTAAAAGACGGTCGCGCGGACGGTAAACTCGAGTTAAAAGTTGTTAAGTCCTCTGGATATCCAAACCAAGACTGATTGACACCTTGCTTTAGCGTCGCTTTGACACCATCTAATCGAACTTCTGCAACTATTTTACGTCTTGCTAGCGATCGCAGCAAATCGTAGGATATTTTAACCGTGTCAACTTCGACGATTGATTTTTCTCCTCCTTTTACTTCCGCGCCAATGACTAAAGGTCCAACTTCTAAAACCGGCCCAAATCCTAACATGCCAGGAAACGAAAAATGTTTACATCTACCCACACGAACTGGACGCCCAACTACAGAAGATGCTAATTCACCCATTTGCGGTAATCTCGGCCCAATCATTCCTGGTCCGACGACGTAGTGACACATCGCAGTGAGCGCGGATGCAGCGAAGAAGACCCACCTTGCCGTTCTCTCGAGTCGAACTCGCCATTGGAGCCAAAACATTTGCCATAATCTTTCACATGCTTCGATAGCGTCTCCTAAAGTACCTTCCTTGGCCACTTTTATGAATTGCTCGCGAAACGATAGCGCGGCTAAAGCTTGTGAGGTTATGAGCGCGAGCGCTTTCTGTGCGTTGCTTTCCTTTTCTTCTTTATTAAGGCGTGCCGGTTCTGCAATGCGACGAATGACAGTGCCAACTCTGATTAAATTTGGAGCTTTTATCGTCTTTGCATCTTTTGCTGCGTCGTTTGCAGTTTTATTCGAGACTAGATTTCTGAGCGAGAATTTTTGTTTCACCTCTCTCAACGCCTTTTCGTTCGCGGCGTTAATTCCAAAAGGCTGGCCGGACGGTGACGTTTTGTTCCGATAAGGCATCGCGGCTACTTTTGAAACGCGCCGAATAACTGTTCCATCTCTCTCGTCTAATTTCTTCTTCTTCTCATTCTTCTTTTCTTCATCATCTTCTTCGTCTTTTTCTTTTGCTTCTTTTTTTTGTTCATTGAGTAGTTTCTTTTTAACTTGTGCTGGATCGTAAGAAAAGTCATCCATGGAAACATCCATGGATTCGCTCGTTCTTTTCTTTTTATCGTTATTATCCGCCTCAGAAGAAGAAGATGATGATTTCGCGTTTACTCCTACGGTACCTTCGGGAAGCCTATTTTTGTCAAAATAAAAATCCTCGTCTTCTTCATCTTCGGAAACGATCTTATTATTCCTTCGATTATTACTACCACCGTTCTTCTTGCCATCTTCGTCGTCGTCGTCGTCGTTGTCGTCGTCCGCTTTATGCCCAGCAGAAGTCCTTCGCTCGATCGCGAACGTAACAAAGCCATACCCGACCCTTCTTCTCCCATACTTACGCACGCACGCCGGTACCTTCGATTCAGTCTTCGTCCCAAAACACGATCGCCTGTTTCTTACTAATTCAACGCGTGCGGCATTACATCTTCTTCGAACGCGACTCGATCCAGCCGCCCGCTTCGCCATCGAAAGAGCGCTTTCTCGAGAACGCGGACGACCACCGATTCTCCTCATCCAATCACTTTTACTTCTCATCAGAGCGGTTCTACTGAAAGAAGCTCTAACGACCGCATGAGCGAGAGAAGAATTCGTTACTGCGGATGCTTTACTCGGTCCATTACTCTTCGTCCTTCGCACTTTGATCTCAATCATCTTCGTTCGTTGCGCGAACATTTTTAGCGCTCTGATCACGGAAACCGAAACCGAAACCGAAACGAACAGAACTGAGAGTATTAAAAAGGACACGAATCAAAACTGAATTCTGTATCTATATCTATGTATATGTTTATAGCGTTATGTTTACGAAGAAGAAGGAGTAGTCGTTGTTGTTGTAGCAGCAGTAGTAGTAGTAGTAGTGGTCATTTTTATGAGATCGCTGGGATTGTTTAATTGATTGATTGATTGATTGATTGATGCGCGCGGTTTGTAACGCTAATCAGAAAAACATCACGTTGAAGAAGAAGAAGAAAGAATAAGTTCTTCTTCTTCATTAAAAAGAAAGAAAAGCGAAAAGTTTGACCGAGTTTTAAACTGATACGATGTTCGTCCTGCGTCGCAAAATCGAAACGATACTGTTCGAGAGCGCCGCTCGAGTGAGTAAATCGTCTGCGTTCGTCGAGAAACTCGCGCGACCGTACTCGGGCGGCACTTATCGATCATCGGAAGAGAAAGATGGCGCAGATCAGAAACGACTTTTCCTAGACGAATTGTTATTGGAAGAGATCGAACAGAACGAGGACGGCGATAGTGTCATGAATAAACCCGCGCACTTAGAGGCACGCGCGCAGCAATTACGCGACGACGCGAGAGCGTTACTTGACGCGGCAGAGCTCTCGAGACATCGCATCGAACGTCATCGTAAAATGAGAACCAGGTAAAGACTATTCTTTTCCCAGACAGGAAATAAACGCTTACTTATTTATGTGATCTTTTAACAGGGCGTTGGAAACGCGAGCGAGCGACTTACGCGAAGAAGCTCGCGATCTCGAACGAAAAGCGTCTGTCATCCGCGAAGACGAAGACTTCGGTGGTAAGTACTACAGATCCAAACCTCCTTCATCGACCGAAGACGAAAAGAATACGAGTAGCGATGATACAAAACAATAAATTTTTAATTACAAACATTCTCTACTCTTCACATAGCGGTCATATCGGAGCACGACGCTACTCCCAAGGTAATTGTGACAGTCTCGTAAACACGCGTCTCGTTCACTCACGATTCGGTCTTCTCTGTTTATTACCCGCTGCAAAGGTAAACAAACTCACGTTTGACTTCTTCGAGATCAGAAGAGAGAGAGAAAATAGAAAAAATGAGAAAAGAGAGAAAAATCTTGGAAATCCAAGAAAAAGGAAAAAAACTCGAATTAACATCATTGAAAACACGCGGCAACATAGGTTATACCACCTGTGAGATTGCTGCTAGAACGCGTTTAATCACACTCTAAATCGCTTTTTTCTTTTCTTTTTCTTTTTTCAGAGAGAGAGAGTTAAATGCATCGAATGGCTCAAACGAAAGCTGGGATCTCTTGCAGCCGCCATTTGATCATGCGCCTGACCATGGTCGTTTTCACGTTCATCTTCTTCCAGGCGAAACCGGCTCGATCGGTGACGACGCAGTCATTAGATAAAGCCACGGTGATCGAAATGCACGGCTCCGGGACCACGAATCCATCGAAGTATTTCTGGAAAGCCATGGATCGCTTGGAAGAGCGCGCAAGGAAACCAGTGCGAATGACGTACAGAGGAGTAGGGTCTACAACTGGGCAAGTCGAATTCATCGGCTACGACCAGGCTACCGCGACGACGCAAGGGACGACCGTCGATGTTACTAATCCAGTTTCTGATTTCGGAAGCGCGGATATTCCTTTGAATGCAACTCAATATCGGTACTTTCAAAACGCTTCAATGAGCGTCGTGCAAGTTCCGTTCCAGTTAGGCGCGGTGAGTTTTTTTCACAACGTCGACGCGGATGACCTCGGGATTTCCAAGAGGTTGAACTTGACCGCGTGTACTTTGGCGAAGATTTTTCTTAGGCAAATTACGAAGTGGGACGATGCTGTTATTATGGCCGAGAACCCGACTTTGACTGTGCCGAGCAATCAGCCGATTACGATCGTGCATCGATCGGACGGTTCGAGCTCTACTTCTGGAATCACCGGTTATTTGAGCGTTGCATGCCCATCGATTTGGACTGGTGGTCCAACGTCAGGCGCGAGTTTATTTCCAGATAATGCTACTTATGCGTTGCCAAAGCAAGGATCTGGAAATGTTGCAAATGCAATTGCTTCTAACCAGTATTCCATTGGCTACATCGACGCCGGTCACGGCCAAGAGCTTGGATTTCAAGAAATTTCGCTCACTAACGCACACGGTCAAACGCTTATTTCGAGCGAAGCTGATATCCCCAAAGCGGCGACTGTTTACGGTGCTTTACCAGACATTGATGCTGACTGGAGCGCCGTTTCTTTGATCAACTTGGCCGGTGAAAACGTGTGGCCGATTACAGCCTTCACGTATATTTACGCGAGAACTGATAAAACAAACTACGGCGGACAACTTGAAGTTGCAAAACTTGTCAAATCGTTCATTCTATACTGCTTATCCGCGGAAGGTCAAGCGATGGTTCCAGAATTTGCCTTTTACCCTCTCGATTCAACGACTTTGCAAAGCGTTGTTTCCCAAGTCACTACAAAACTTAACGCCGATGTATGGACGTTTGAAACCTCTTCATCGACGCAATCAAGCGTCGGCATGAATGTCGATGTCTTTTCTGGCAAACGCCAATCGTACGGTGATTACGAGCGTGAATTGCTCGTCTCAAAAGTTGCCACATTGGAAACTTCGGTTGCAAACTTGCAATCGATGGAAACTATTCCAGTTCACGGTTCTGGGACGACAAATCCGTCCAAGTTCTTTTGGAAACTCATGGACACGCTCGAGGAACGATCAAGAATTCACCTCTCTATGTCATATCGTGCGGTTGGCTCTGGAACCGGTATTAAAGAATTCGTTGGCGCCTCTAACGGTTATGAATCTTTCAGCCATTTTGGCTCTGGTGACATTCCAGTGCCGACAGCGGACTATACGACTTTGAATACCGAAGGTAAAGGATTCATTACGATTCCTTTTCAGCTTGGAGCGATTGGTTTCTTCCATAACATCCCGGGAATCTCTGAAGACAAAGCGCTTGATCTCAAACCGTGCGTTTTGGCAAGAATCTTCACGACGAACATCACAACGTGGGACCACGCGGACATTTTGGCCTCTAATCCAGGTTTCAGCCCTCCGGCTGGGCAAAAAATTACCGTCGTTCGTCGCATCTATGGATCATCGTCGACTTCGTTAATCTCTGCGTACCTTTACAAAGTCTGTCCAAATGATTGGACGATTGGAGTTGGCGGAGGTAACGCAGCTGCGTCGAATAAGTCAGTTCCCACGGCTGCTCCGTTTTGGACATCTACAACGGTCGCCGCCGAAGGTTCCGGTGGCGTTTCCGATGCAATTTCCAGTACGGCGTACTCCATTGGTTACATCGATTCCGGCCACGGACATGCCCTCGGCCTTGCCGAAGTCGCTCTTCAAAATAAGGATGGAAACTACTTGAAGTCTGAAGCTGCCGATATCGCCGGTGCCGTGACGCAAATCATGTCCGTTATTCCAAACGCCGACGGCGATTGGGCAAACTCTAATTTGTCCTTGCTCGACTTACCTGGCGAAAAGACGTGGCCAATTGTCGCATTTTCATACCTTTTCATTCGCAAAGATTTGACGAATACAGGTCGAACCGGCCCAGCGATCAAGGCTTTTGCCGAAATCGTTTTATCTGCCGAAGGTCAAGGTATGTTGGAAGAATTCGGATTTGAACCGGTACCAGCGGCAATCATCGCCAAAGGCATCGCAGGCCTCACGCAATTGAAATTTTCCGCTTCGGCCACGATGTTCATTCACGAAACGTCCACCTTGGCCGGTACCGGTATGGGCTTACACGTCTTATCTGTCAAGCGCTCGCGTTGGTCAGATCTCGAACGCGCGCAACTCGTCGCCGATTTCGAAGCGCTCAAGATTTCTCGCGCTCAAATCCTCGCCGAGTTCGTCCAGTTCAGAAACGAGTCAGTCACGCGTAAAGATATCGAAGAACTCGCCATCCCAGCGCTCGTCTTTGCCGTCATCGCGTTTATCATGATCGTCTCGAGTCTAATCTTAGGCGGCACCGCGTGTACGTTCTCGAGAAGACACGAACGCTTCTTCAACGAAGACGAAATGCTCAGAGATAAATACGCCACAAGAACTACCGCGTAATCTCTCATCAACACGAGCGATACATTAACGAGTTTTATTAATATCTAATTCATTACACTTTCATACATCTCTATCGATATTCTTAAAATTTACTACATCATCAAATCTAATCTAATCTCTATCGCTCGTCGTCGTCCGTCGAAATTTTTTCCCTCCGCGACATCTGTCTCAAGTCAAGTCTCTCTCTCTCTCTCAAACATACTCCTAGCTTTCATTGGCCATCGCGAGACGTTTGTTTGTAATTAATTCTTCTACTCTCTCCGATTCTCGCTCTCAAACTCTCGATCTCGTAAACTCGCCCATCATCAGCCCATGCACTGCATGATGAGAACAAAAATATCTAAAACACAGACTACTCAAACTCTTCGAGGTGTAAAACACAAACTACTCATCCGCCTCCTTCGGCAACGGCGGCAACCCGCACGGCAACAACATCTTCTGCTTAAGCTCGAACCTGACCCTTTCCACGCTCTCGTTCTCGGCTAAAGCGAAATAGTTCGTCATAGAGCTCAGGCCGCAGTAAAGCGCTAACGAGTCGCGGTGTTGATTCGTGAGCCATTCGAACTTCGTGGTATCGGCATGGCCGGTACCGATGTTTCTGGTTTGTATGGATTCAAGTTGCGAGTTTATGTTGAATCTGTCCGCGCCGAGGAGTTCGGACATCGTCGTTGTGGTCGTTGGTCGTTGTCGTTACTCAGAATGGATTTTAATGAAGTTTTGTGCCGCGCGTGAAAATAAAAAGTGATGGATATAAAGAACGAATGAATAGAACGCTGCTGAAGGTCGAATTATAAAAACGGCGCGAGGCGCAATTTGGATAAAATGAGAACAAACGACTAATGAGGAACTAGCTTAGACCGAACACAAGGCCTCTAATAAGTTCTTTGACTTTGTCGCGTTAGCGTAAGCAGTCAAAGGGGCTTTCAAGTTCGCAAACTTTTCGAGGATCTCGCGCGTTTTCTCGCTCGGCAAAGTAGCGAGAACCGGGAAACTTCTCGGAGCGGCTTTTTTACAGCTACGGCAGAACCCTTCCCAGACACCGCGGTCCATTTTCCAAACTTTACGTTTAGCGAGTTTCTCGAGGAGTTCGACTGAGAACTCTTTGAGCGACGGGTGCGCGGTTTCCGCGAGCATCGCGGTGCGCATGAAGAGTTTCGGTAAAGGCGTTCGATCGACGAGTTGCGAGAGAGCTGATGCGACGGCTTCGGCGGAGAAGTATAGAGCGGTTTCGGCTGAGAAGCATACGCCGCACGCATCTACGAGTGCTTTGAGAGATACGCCTGCGTCATCATCATCAGTGGTTCGAATATCGAGCTCGTGTAGGGCGACTAAAATGTCAGTCGCTGAAGCTTTCGTTGCTAGATTCGATTCTTGCGAACTTAAAATGGCGCGCTCGAAAACGCTCGGCGAAGCAACATCGACGATTTTCGACAAGAGCCTTTTCGCGTGTTCTTTTTCAATGGATCCATAAACGAGTGCGACTTCCATGTACGCGTCTGATACATTTTCTGCCGCCGCTGACAATTTAGTAGCCGCCGCGAGCGTTTCACAAGCGTTGACGAGCGCCTTTGGTAAAGGTGCCGGTGCGCTCGCTTTAGCAAGCGCTTGCACGATGTAAAGAACCAACGGGCGCGAATCAATTGAAGAAGATGAAATCGCTCGTACAATATCTGGTGAAGAAGGACCTAAGCGTCTCGCTAGGCCAGCGACTGGTCCGTGTAATCCTCGGCGAAGTTCCAGAGGAAGCGCTTCGTACGCCACGAATACATGCGGAAGTAACGACGGATTCTTCGCAGTTAACGCGCATAACAGCAAAGATGGTACAACGGCAATTTTCTTTGCAATTTCGTAAAGATCGGAACTTCCATCTGGTTCTTTTTTACCCTCATCAGTCTCTTCTTCTTTACCTGCTCCTCCTCCTCCTCCATCTTCTTCTTCCTTTGTCGTCATACCTTCTATTGCTTCGGCTTCGCGTTTTTCAATAGCGCGTGCTTCAATAGCTTCATTTATTGACTTTAGCTGTAAGTTTGCAATATCTCGCCCTTTTTCTGTAGCTGCGGTTATTGCATACTGTTCAACGTCATTTGTCGTTTGAACAGCAACCGTGCTCGCGTCAGCCTCCGCCGAGTGCTGCTGATGCAATCGATTAGCGACGAGTCGAATTGCCTTTGCTCGCGTGCGTTCATCTGAACTCGCATCGGTATTTGTCGCGCATTCAAGTAAAATTTCGAGAGCTTTTGATCTCGACGGTGGGCGATCAACACACAAGTCTCGCAACACGTGCAACGCGAGATTAACAACCGAATCGTCATTTTTATTCGACTCAATACTAAACGCTTCGTCTCTAGAAACGTCGTACTCGTCGATGCCGCTCATTCCAAGCATCTCGCGAAGCGCATCCCAAGCTTTGTTTGGAATATCGAATGGGATTTCGCACAGAATTTTGGAGAGGAGTTTCTTCTCACCAGAGAGACGCTTCTCTGAAATTTCGTGCCGTCTCGCGCGAGGATCAGAGGCGAGAATTCGCATGACGGCGCGAATTGCGTCATCTTTACGAACACCTATGGAATAATAGTAAAATCCGTCGCTGCTAGTAACAATATCATCATTTTCATTTGAGCCTTTTTTCTTTTTCTTTTTCATATCGGCACCACCGTCGGCAGTGTGTGCAATGTTTAAACTCTGCGCGAGTTCGGCGGCGTGCAACGCGGCAAGCCATCTCGCACATGATTGCACGCCATCTCTCTCTAAAGGTGCATTTTCGTCATCAACGGGAAACAAGATTGATTTTGCAACCATCGGTGCGTCGGCAACGTGCGAAGCTATTCTATTGCCATCACGATGTTTCAAGACCCCAACTTTTGATTCATCAGCCATTGGAGGTTGATTATCATCTTTGTCGTCGAAGTCTTTACTCGTATTGGCGGATTCATTAGGAATCGCATCCGCGCATGCTAACCTTGCAATGAGCGCTGAACGGATTGCGCTCAATGAATTCGCTTTCGCGTCACCGTCAGCTCTGAGTGCCCCGTACGCTCGAATGCGTTTCGCACAATCCAAAGCGAATTTTCTATTCGACTTTTTCGAAAGCGCTTCGACGCGAGCGATTGCAGAAAGAATCGCGCCAGTTCCAAGATCGATTGCGGCTATGCCTTGAATACCTCCCGCAGTTGGAACATGCGTAATTGCAGTATTTAGTGGTACGAAATCCATCGCACAAACTGCTTGACTCAACGTAGTCGCTTGGTTTTGGAAAAATAACATTACCGCGTCTGCTAAGGCTACTGTATTTAACTGCGTGACAAACATTTTCAGCAAATTCAAATCCGTTAGCGCAAGTCTTTCCATAGTTTCTAATACTTGCCGTAATAAAATGGGATCAGTTCTAGGATGCAAAACCTGAGGAGGTGGTGGAGGTGGCATCATCATGTGCCCCATATGCGGCGGCAACATTTGTGGAACTAACGCCGCCGCTGCCGGGACGTTTTGCATAATCATTTGATTCGGATGTTGCATATATGGTTGATGAACTAAATGATGATACTGCTGATGTTGTTGTTGAGAGGCTACTGAAAGAGGAGGTGGAGGAGGTGGCGCACGCAAACGCGCTCTTTTAATGCCCGAAGTATCTCCGGCAGTTAACGGTTCTAAAGAATCGCCGTCGTGTTCGCGTTTTAAACCTGCTCCTTGTCTAATAGAAGAGGCGTTTTTTAATAGCGCACTCTTCCCTCTTTCGCGTTCGCGCTGTCGCATCGCTTGCTCGAACATGGCGGTTGCACCTAATTCGCGACACGCCGTTGCTAAAGAATCTTTTAATTCCCCAGAAATTGCAAATGAGGGTGCTTTTTTTGCAATTTCCGTGAAAGTTTGCGCAAACGCCTTTGAAGCGGAGGCCTTCGCGGATTCCGAAATAGTAGTAATAGAAGTACTAGCACTAATACTAGTAGTTTCCGCGGCGGCGGCGGCGGCGGCTATATTATTAGCAAATCTAGCATACAAATTCGATGACGCCTTAATGAGCGCTTGTAACGATTCCACAGCATGACGCTCCGATTTCACGCACACGGTTCCCAAAGCGCCGACTAAAGTCAACGTGAAAGGACCGCACGGTTTACTGCCGCTCTTAATAGCCTTTTTCAACCCTTCGCTTAAAGTCTCTCTTTTCCTATCCGATAGCTTCCCTAACTCGTCCAATTTCAACAACATGTGTGTCGGTTTCACAACAGAGGCTCCCCACCCAACACCGGCTAATAACAAACAAGCGCTTTCGCAAAATTTCGCGCATTGCATTCTTACGCCGTCGTTCACGGCGTCCAATAAAACGGTCTCTGCAATAGCGTCTGCAACATTCAAAGCCTTCTTCCACGCAACCGCAACAAAACTAATACTCGTACTATCATCACAATCATCTCGAACTGGTTCGACGTCGGCGCCTTCAATAGCCGCGTTCACTAACGCTTCTCTGAACGCGACGACCGCTGCCGCGACCGCCCTCTTCTGCGCCGCCGGTTGCTGCGAATCTCGCACTAAAACCAGTAAAGCGTCCAGAACCGCGCTTAAATGTTTCCCATTCTTCTCCTTCAAATTCCTGCTATTCGTGCGATCCCCACCGCTACCTGCTAACGCGCCTAAGAGCTCCGATACTTTCTCCAATAACTCGCATAAGAACTTCCTTATCCTTAAATCGCGCTCGACTAACAAGTGCTCTAACAAATCCTCCAACACAAAGTCCATCAGCGCCCTAGACGAACGCGCTTTCGTGAGTAGTTCCTCGATCTCCTGGAACCTCTGAAGTTTCTCCGATACGTTCTGCCTCTGTTTCGCTTCGTTCAAGAGCTCGATCGCTTTCGATTTCGCCCATTGGTTCGTGGTTTCCTCTTCCTCCTCCTCCTCTTCCTCTTCCTTCGTCTTCGTCGTCGTCGTCGTCGTCGTCTTCATTCTTCGGCAAATAAACTCTTTTTCAATTCTCGAAGAAGAAGATAATAATAATCAAAACCTGATGTTTTCGCTTCCGTTGTCTGTTCCTGTATTAATATATATATATATATATGTATAATTCACACGCACACACACACGCACACACTTCAGTCGCTCTCTCTGTTCGACGAGGTCAGGTCCAGGTCAGTTATCTACCAAAACGCGCGTTTATTCTTCCACAAATGAACCAATATTCGCCCTCGAATGCTGTTTTATAAAAGAAGAAGAAAATATCCAAAATCGCACGCGACACTTTTATTGACCGATGGACTTTCGATTGATGACAATAAAGAGTAATACAGTGCGGCATCGTTGATATATATATATATATAGAGAGAGAGAGAGTAAGAGAGAGTAAGTGTGTGTGTGTGTAAGTGCGCGTGTTTAGTAGTCTCCTGAGCAGTTTATTTAGCTCGTTTTTGAGCGTTTGTTCTATTGAGTGGCCGGGCCTATAGATTGGATTTATATATTTATATATATACTGGTAGTATATATATTATATTCGTTTGTTTGTTTACTATACAGTAGTTCTGTGATCGAGCACGAAAGAGAGAACGGTGTTAGTATTATTACGTACTACTATAGCAGTAGTACTCTCGCATTGGTGAAAATGAGCGCTCGAATAGAAAAGAATGATAGTAAGGAAGACGAAGATGCGAGAGAAGGGGAAGAAGAGGAAGAGGAGACGTGCGGGTTCTGTGCATACATGAAAGGCGGATCGTGTAAGAAAGAGTTCGTGAGTTGGGAGAAATGTGTCGATGCAGCGAAAGCGTCGGAGGAAGATTTCGTGGAGAAATGTTTCGAGGTCACCGGGATGTTAAGGGAGTGTATGTTGAAAGATAAGGAGTATTACGGTGAAATGGACGAAGGAGGAGGCGATGATGGAGACGATGATGATAGCAAAGATAGCAAAGAAGAAGAAGAGAAGAAAGAAGAAGAGAAGAAAGAAGAAGAGAAGAAGTAGTGGTATTTATATAATAATAATAATAATAACAATAATAATAATAATATAGTGAACACACGAACAATGATGGAATATTAATCGCTATCGGAGGAGGAGGACGATTCGTCACCGAAACCGCCAAAGCCACTCTTTTCGCGTTCGCGCATTTTTTCGGCTTCTCTTTCAGCGGCTCTACCGATGAGTTTTGGAGCCGGTAATGGACCGCGTTCTTTCGCTCGTTTTTTAGCTTCTTTCGCAGACGCGATTGGGTCGTCAAAGCCGTGGAAACCGCCGCCACCAGCTCCGTCGTGTTTATTTCGCGGGCTTTTTGGTTTCGGTCTAGATCGGCTTCGTTCTGGTATCGTTGTTGTTGTTGATGATGACGATATTGTTGCATTTTCTTCTTTTTCTGTAGACGCCGTCGATGCTTTTCCATCTTCAACGTTTCTGCCGCTACTATCGGCGACGACGACTTTTTCCGCCCCCACAGCAATAGTTTCTTCTTCATCATCTTTAGTTTTCTTTGCTACTGGTGCTGCTGCGTTTGTACTATCATCACTAGATGGTTCTTTTCTTTCGTCATCATCATCAGTCGTAGCTAGTTCTCTGATAACATCTCCTTCGCGAGGAATGCCTCCCGCGGGACTCGCACATGCGTATAAAGAATTCATCACGGGCGCAACTTTCTTCCCGAGCCATGCTAGTCTACCAGTGAGCGATCTCGATCGTCTCCCGTCTACGATATCTTTCGTTTTCTTTGAAGAAAATCCAGCCAAAGAACATAAAATAGAAACGACGTTTTCGTCACTTCGCTCTAAAAATGCAATCAAATGTTCTCTCGCCTGTTCTCTGTGCGACGCTAACGTTTCGAGTTGATAGCATAAATCGTCTAACTTTTCGTTCTTCTCCACTAAGACTTTCAGTGCATGGTCTTCGAGATATTGCAACTGTTCACCTTGTAAATTCGCTGCGACCTCCAAAGCCTCAGTTGATTCTTGCAAACGCTCCTCTAAAGAATATTGATAAGTATCGGTGAACTTCCCTTTGATCATTTCGATCTCTTTATCTTTTTCTCCAATGAGCCATTTCTGTCTACCGTTATCTTCCTCGACTCTGGCCAATTCATTCGTCAATTTTCTCGCATGTTCGGCAATCTCGCCCGAATGCGCTGAATCCATACCAATTAAACCAAATCCAGCGCTCGTTACTCTGTGTTTCGCGGCTTCACCTTCTAAGACCGTTACGCGAGTCTTCAACTTCGCAATCTCCTCAACGGCGGCTAAAAGCAACGCCCGATTCACTCCATCTTCAGTTTCTCTAATATTCATGACGGCTTCGGACGATATATCGTCCTGCAAACCTGGTATTAAACTTCTCAAACCTGCGTTTTCGGCCAATATCTGTTCCTTCTCGATCAAATGCGTGGCGACGATTTGTCTCACGTTCTCGTCCTCATAAAACTTCAATCGTTCGACGGTCTGCACCGGTACTTTCACGTAAGTAGGCTTCAAATTAACGTTCGTTTCGATTGGCATCCATTTCGCTGCATATTGCGTAGCCTGAAACCTCGCCAAACTCTCCGCCGCCTTACTCGCGTACTCGCCAACCTCTTCCTTCATATCCCTCACGGCTTCCCCGAACGCATCGACCGTGTTATGAATCTGCCCAGCTAAAGCCAAGCGATCTAACGCGTTATGCACTTTCACTTGCGCCGCTTCCTCTCCATCAAAGTTCACTTTCGCGCTCAAGAAATCTAACTTCGCCTGCAATCGACCGGCGTTGAAACTATCCCTCGTTCCTTCGTCGTTCCCTCTCTTGCCTTGCATTGGGGACGAGTTCTGTGATTTCGATTGTAAGTAAACATCGCGCGCTTTCGCGTACTCGTTCTCACGTTTTGGGTCCGGCGTTTGGAACTTCGGTCGCGGTAAAGGTTTCCTCGCAGTCGCTCTTTTGTTGTACTTATCGTCATCCGAGTCCATTTTATTACTACTCTATAGAACTTTGTATTCAACTGATTCGAATGTTATGATGCGTGATTATTCCGTTCAAAAGACAGTGCTTGAAGAGTACTGGAAACGAAACTAGGAGAGATAGAAATATAACGACTGGTAGATGTGTTACTATCTGTGCTTGCGATGAAGCGTAAAAGTGTTGATATATACTATAACGCT
>Ga0115001_10001038_pt1 | contig 21286 bp, 8 predicted proteins | sample ArcticOcean_MG_C_12_FD_89869 | JGI IMG/M metagenome (GOLD analysis project Ga0115001, IMG submission 89869) | Marine microbial communities from western Arctic Ocean - ArcticOcean_MG_CB8_130 | ecosystem: Environmental > Aquatic > Marine > Oceanic | place: Arctic Ocean: Canada Basin | collected... | reverse complement strand
TTGCGTGAAAGTTGTAACTCCTATTGCGCCTACGTTCATAGCGTAAAGTTTGATGTCTGATATGCTCATTATTTATTTTTTGGCATTAGTTCTAATATTTTTTCAACTCTGTTTTTTTCGTATCTTAAAGCTCTTATTTCTTTTTTAGACAGTCCAAACTTAAGTAATGTTTTTACTTGGTCAGGTTTATTTTCATCTTTAATAGAATCAAACTGTCTTCTAAGTCTAGCTTCTGCACTTACGGCTTTTACTTTAGGCTTTGGAGTTGGTTTAGGTTTTGCAACTGGCGTGGGTTTAGTTTCTTCTTTTATCTCTTCTTTAACTTCAGCTTCTTTTTTAGGTTCAGCCTCTGCATTTTGTAATTCTATTATTTTTTCAACTCTAGCTTGTTCTTTACCTAAAGCTTTTATTTCTTTTTTAGACAAACCTAAATCTAATAGCATATCAACTTGCTCTTTAGTTTTAGTTAATTTCTTCATGTCATCAATTTCTTTGACTTTCTCTTCTTCAGGCGTAAGAACTTTAGCTGCATCAAAACCTCCGTAATAACCAAGACCTACGTCCCAAGTGGACCAACCAAGACCTAAAGCAACTTTCTGCCAAAGCGCAGACTCTTCATTGACCATGCCTCTTACGTTGTTTATTTTCTTTGCTATTCTATCAAGAGGTACGTTAGTAAGACCGGTTACTATTTGAGCACCTGCTAAATAGGCTGGGTTATCTAAGCTAAAACCTTTCTCTTTCATGTCTTTCATATTCCAGCTAAAGCTTCTAAGACCACCCCTTATTTTGTTGATCTTAGATCCAAGCGCTGGAGAGAAGTTTAATAAGTCAAATACAGCTTCTTCATACTCAGATCTTTTCTTAGCGTGTTGCTTACCTAACTCCATTAAAGCACTTTTAAGTGCTAAAACAGCTGCGCCTCCAATACCTAATCCTTTGAGTTGAGAATCAATCATGCCGTTTGCTACTCTAGAGATCTTTTCGTTTTTCTTAGCATCTTCGTCTTCATCATCTTCACCAAAACCTAAAGCAAACACCGCTTGCTGTAAGGAATTAAATATTAAATTCTGAATAGCACCGTAGTAAACTATCTTAGATACATTTGTTCTCCAGTCTCCACGGCCATTTATAAGATCTTGAGCAGCTCTTTTTTGTATACGAGCATATTGCATAGGCGTATTTGCCCAGGCTAATATAACACGACCAGCAGCTGACGCTTGCTGTGCACTAATTCTGTTTGGATTACTTGACTGCTGACTTTCCTCTGCTATCTGTCTAAAATCAGAGAACGCCTGTGCCTCTGCTGCTTTCTGATCCATACCTTTAGCTACTAAAGCTTTCACTCTGTTTCTATAAAAAGTAGAACCACCAGTTGCAATAGCAAAACTATCCGCAAATCTAGTCATTACAAAACCTTTGCTAAGTAAAAATGCTATAGCTGCCTTAGGTTTGTTGCCTGAATCTCTTACAGCATCTGCAATTTCAGATTCACTTACGTTAATCTTAAGACCGTTTCTACGTTCAACTAAGTAGTCAGAGTTCATAAGAGTCATAAAATCAGACCAGAATTGTTTTTGATTTGCAAAAGCTGCACCTGCTTTCACTATATTATTATCACCCCAGTTTATGAAGTTTACCGCAGAGATGGTTTGTAATAACGCGGAACGTGTATTAAGGAACATTACAGCACCAACAGAGTTGTTTAACCAATCTAGTATGGCGTCTGTGGATCTATTGCCTCCTGGTGGTCTGTTACTACCTGACTTCATTCTACGAAGAGAATCTTCCATAGCTTCACGCCATCTAGTTCCATACGCAGCCTCCATTTTGTTCATATTATCTTCAGAGAATATAATATCTACGTTCTCTCTCCATTCTTGCTGGTATTCAGCACGGTTAACTTTGTTAATATCATTTATGATATCACTAGTTATATTACCACCTAGCCAGTCTTTACCTGGTTTTGGGTAGGGTTTACCTTTTTGTATTTTAATCAACTCATTAGCGAACACTTTAAGCTCAGGGTCGTTTTGCACAAAGTCATTTAATTCTTTAACATCTTTCTTAGAAAGTCCTGGTATATCCATACCTTGAGCTGTCCATATAGCTGTTCGTACAGCGTGAGAATATGTAAATCCTCCGATACCTGTTGGTACGCTTAAGCTCGTAGGTAAGCTTTTTAGCTCTGTCTTTAAAGCTTTAAAATCATTTGCCGCAGATATCTTAGCTTGCGTTACGGCTGACTCAGCTCTATCATAAGGATCTAATAAGTTAGCTTTTAGAAACGCCATTTGAGCATCACCTTTTTTACCTTTACCTAGCATCTTATATAATAACCCTGTAAAATCTTCAGCAGAAGGTGGAATAAAGAAATTAAACCTACCTTTGTTAGCGCCAATTGTTTTAGCTCTAGCCGCAGAGTAATTTTTATAAGCTTCAATACCAGATGAATCTTCGATCATATCGTTTACGATAGTATCAAAGGTTTGTCTTTTACTAGCTTTTGCTAATTGAACTTTAGACTTAACATCGATTTGACTAAGCACGTCTTTAACTGCTTTGACGTTTTTAACAGCATCATCTGCGAAATAAAAATCGTTATAACCTTCAGCTGCTTTACCCATGATCCAACCAGCCTTTGCTTCAGCAGTGCCGTCTCCTAAACCGGTTATATTTCTCAAAGGTATATCAATGCCGTTAGCTTTCATAAAAGCCTGGATAGGTCCATCAGCGTTTTGAGGTCTTGCCGTAAGAATAAATACATCTTCAGTTCCTCTAACATCTGCTATTTTTTTAGCTACTTCAAACAAAGGTCCTTTTTTACCTTCAACTACTTTGCTAAATTCAGAGAAGTCAAACTCAGCACCTTGAGATTCAAGATCTGAAGCTTGCTGAGCAAACTGCGTAGCGTTTATTTGAGTAGTAGAACCATCAGGCATATTAACAATAACCATGCTTTTTGATTTTGCTAGTGTATCATCAAAGTCAAACACTCTAATTTTCTTAACAGGTTGGTCTAGTTTTCTACCGTTTGCTAAAGCTTTATCAGTTTTTTCTAAAGCGTTTATAGCTGTTTGTACAGTTATAGGCCTGTCATATTTTATAGCATCAGGAATTAAACCGCTATCAAGCTTTGAAGCCATTGCTTTGCCTTTAGCAAGAGTTGAAATAAAAGCATCTACTTGTTTTTGACCTTCAGCAACTGTTATTTGCTTAAGAAGAGTTTGACTTAATATTTCAGCTTGTTTTTTTACTACATCAGGAAAATTAGCATTTCCATTTGAATCTGTGCCTTGATATTTTGTAGGAACCTTAGCGCCCCAAATATTAGCTATTGGCACTAAGTTACCATTAGCATCACCTATTTTAAAAGTATTTGCGTTATAATATCCATACGAGCTAAAATATTTAGACAAAGGACTACCAACATCTTTCCAAGCTCTTTGCCCATTTCTAGCTTCTGCTATTTGCTGCTGCAAGTCAGGTAACATACTAACTTTAGCGTTCCACGCTGGCAAATCATTTTTATTAGTAAATAAATTTTTAGATCCAATAGGATAATTATTTTCTTGTATAGCAATTCCAGATCCAGATCTGCTGCCTATTTTTTTACCATATTTTTTTGTATTATTAGTACTTTGCACTTGAACATAAGACTCTGCTAACCATTTAGACATATCTTCAAACAACGCAGGATCCATAGTTATTCCAGCAACCTCTATTAGGTTAACCATTTCATTATATTGAAGAACATGCTCTCCGACAGTAATGTTTTGATCATAACCTTTTTGCTGTATCATACCTATTAACGTACCCATATTTCTAAAAGCACCAGCGTTATTGTTTACTTTGTATAGTAAAGAATTAATAGCACCTAAAAGACTAGGATTTTTATTAATAACTTTCAAAAGATTTAAAAAAACGTCTTCTTTAGCTTTAGTAATATTTTTTATATTTGATAAATTACTATCAACTCTAGATTTAATACTTTGCTCTTTAGTTTTGTTTTTTCCAGGTGGCGTTGTTTGTGTTCTTGCTGCGTCACTATTTGTTAAAGACTGTTTGCTCTCGTCTTTTATAGCACTGAGATCTATTAATTCTCCGTTTTCAACTTGTTTTTTAATTTCCGCTTTACGTTGAGCTGATATGTTTTTATTATTTAAAGTTGCAGCTAAATTTGTTACGTATAACTGTTTTTTGCTTCCAGCCTTGTTTGGATCTCCTCTTTCAATTAAGTTTACAGAGGTTGCTATATTAAAACCTAGTTCTTTGTTTAAAACTTTTATAGCTTCAAGAACTTGATCCACTTGTTCGTTCCTTGTAAGTTCAGACCAATTTTTACCAGATATAAGATCTTGGATTTTTTCCATAGTAAGTTCTTGATTCTTACCTCTAAAAACTAACGCTTCGGTTGCTTGTTTTTCTGAAAACCTCTTACTAGCCATTGACTTTGGCTTTCCAGCACCTGCATCAGCTTTAGCTTGTTTAGAGTCTAATTTAGATCTTCCAATAGTATTTATGACATTGTCAACGTACATTTTAGATAAACCCGTTAGAGCGCTTCCAAACTCAGTTCTAGCTGGTCCTTTGACTGGTATACTAAGCTCTCCAGCAGGCGTCACACCAATTAGACTCTGTAGTTTAGTTATAGCTTGTTTACCTATAAGCCCTAGCTCAGCGTCAAATTCAGGTTTTATTTTATAAACTGGAGGTTGAGTTGTTTTACCTAAACTCCTACCTTTAGCGCTAGATATGTCAGGTATAGCTCCTGTTACTTCGTCGTAAAATACTTCTAATACTTTAGGGTTAATTCCAAGAGCTCTACCATAAGTATCTCTTGAAACATCTATAGACTCACCTTGTTTGTTTATTATCGTTTCTTTAGTAGCAACGTTATACTTAGGCATAGTTTTTATAAAACTTCTAACATTATCTGAGTTTTTAAACACGTTTTGCAAAGCATTTGCCTCAGAAGAAGTTGGATCATTTTTAGTTCCACCGTACTTTAAACTAGCGTTGCCGCGAACTTTCTTACCGTCTATACCAAACAAACTTTTAGCAACATCATTAAAATACTTATTGTTTAAGCTTTTAAAGTTAGGTCTGTCAGCGTCTTTTACTTGTATTATACTCTCTAGATCTTGCTTTTTATTTTTAGCAGGACCAAAGCTAGTAGCATCGGTTTGTTTAGTAGGGGTTTCTTTTCCAGATTCTGGTTTTTTAGTATCTAATCCTTCATCTATTATTTGTGTTGTTGAAAAATCAATATCAACTAAATTAAACTTGTTTGGATCAAGTCCTGCCGCTGTGTATATATCTTTTTTTCTTTTAGCTAGTCTTCCTAAAAAAGTACTAACTTCACCTTTTTCATTGCTGTATTCTTCTGCTAAAGATGTTTTTCTACCAGGAAAAACTAAATCAACCATACCAGGTGTCATCATATCTGTTACAGCCTGCAAAACATCATCAGATGTTACGCCACTTTCTTTAGTTATATTTGAATCAAAGCCTAAAAATTTTGGTCCAAGAATCAAACCAGCATTTTCTTGAACTAAAGCGTTAGCAGCGCTAACATCACCTTCTATAATGTCTTTCATTAGCTTTTTATTTCTTAAAGCTTTTTCAGGAGTTTCTTCAGCTTGCTCCTGCGTCTCTACTTCTCTTTGGCTAGCTTTAGATGATTCTTTTTCAACTATAGGTTTTACTTCAACATCTTCTGCAACACCTGTTTCTTCGTTTATAACAACCTCTGTTCTACCTAGTTTTTTAGCAGCATCAACATCAGAGTCTTTTATAGTAACCTTAGCTCCTTCGACAGCTGTTCTAACTAATCCTTTAGAAGTTTTTCCAGATTCAATTGTTTTATTGTAATCTCTTAAAAAATTAACAACAGATTCACCGCTTTTAAACTTAACCTTAATTCCAAAAACGTTTTGAAGAGTTCTTCTAATTACGTCTCCTATTTTTGTTTTAGCAGTTTCATTAAATACTATATCTCCATCAATCAATGCTTGACTTGTAAACATTAACACTTCTTCCATGACGTCAGCAGTGCTTACACCATCAGCCACATATTGAGCTATTTTTTGAGCTACTCTATCGTTTTTTATTTCTATATTAGAGTTACTTGCTAATTCTTCTAAAAGACTATTACCAAGCTTAGCCGCTGCTTTGGGATCTTTTTTTACAGTTGCTGAAACAAGAATATGACCACCTTCATGTACTTCAGTAGTAACTACATTATCTTCTGTGTTAACTTGGTCGTCTATTATAACTGTTATGTCTCCTGTTTTATCGTCTAAAACAAAATCACCATAGTTTTCAGATTGGTAAACAGTACCCCCTTTGTCTTCTAGCTCTTGTCTATAAGCATTTGCTTCTGCTGTAGTTTCAAAATTCTGCATATCAACTTCCTTGTTGCTAGCTTTAGCTACTGCGTCAACGAAAACATTAACCCCTTTTTGTAATTGGGTTCTTTTTTCGTCAGCTGACTGCCTTACAAACGCGTCTATTTCTAGATCTAAGTTTTCTATATCATCATCTAAAGGCCCGTGAAAAACCTTAGCCGTAGATTTTTTTTGATTCTCTAAATCTTGCTTTTGCTGCATTAACTGAGCAACATTTAACACATAGTCACCACTTAGCCATTTAGGCATTTTAGGTGTTTGATTTAATATAGCCTTGGCATTTTCCATTAACTGGTCTGCTTCTGCCTGAGTTGCAAACCCACTCTCAACTAATCTGTCGAGTTCAATTTTAGTTTTACCTGCGTTTTTAGCTAAATATGTGTAGTTAGATATTTGAGCGTTTGCATTTGGTTTAAAATTAGGAACTTTCATTTGAGACAACAAGCCACCTGTAGCAAAAGATAAAACCGATGTAGATATTATTTCATCATTGCTATATGTATCTTGTAAAAAATCAGCTTTAGCCGTAGTGTTAAGCGTTGGATTTATCCACAAAAATTCTCCAGCTTGCTGAGCATTTTCTTGTAATGTTTCTTTACCACCTTCTTTAGCAAAATTATAACCACTAGACTTTAACTTGTAGCTCAAATTGGTTAATTGATTTTTTAAAGTTTGACTAAAGTTTTTTGTTCCTGTTTTTTTAGCTTCAGTTAAAGACTTAGCAATTATTTTTTGAATACCTAACTTGCCTCCAACATTGTCTAACCAAGTTGTTCTATCACTTATAGGTCCAGTTGCAGCATACCAAACAGCCATGTATTGACCAGCATCATAAGCTAAAGCTTCAGCGTCAGCGTCATTAAACCCAGCGGCTTTTGCTTGAGCTAAAGTATTGTTATAACCTGTAGCTCCTCCGTACGATCCTTGAAAAAGCATAGCATCTGCTGTTGATTTTTTAACAGGTACTCTAAATACTGGTTTAGCTTTTCCACCTATAGCTGTGGAAAGTTTAACCATATTATTGTAGTCTTTTACGCTCTTAAAACCGTTAACTGAAGCTAGTGTTCTTAGTTTAGCAGCTTTTGTTACAGCTCCAAATCCTTTTTGTCCAATAACTTGACTTACAACATTACCTGTTACATTACCGCCAACGGTTAAATACCCTCTTAAAGAATTATGAGTTTTTTTAACTCCATTTTTTTCTATCTCTTCGTCTAAAGCTTTTAACTCAAAATCATCTAGTATACCACTAGTGTTATACCCGGCCGATACGTTGTATATATTGCCTTTAGAATCTTTAGCATACTCAACTCCATTTTTGGTTATTGTCTTAGCGTCAGTTATTGTGGTGTAATAAGAAGAATCTTTGGCTAGTTGCTCTTCTGCTTGGTAGTTTCTATCTTTGTCTACAGCTAAATCAAAACCAGCTATTTCTAGTCCAAAATTAGAAAGATCTCTCATACCTGTTAAAAAACCTTCACCACCCTCGGCTAAAAAAGTTCCTGCGTTTGCAGCAGCTGCGTACCAATCACCTCTTTGATCTAATTCTTTAGCGTAATCTACTTTAGCTTGTAAATATTCTTTATCTTTTTTAGTAGATCTTGCAAATTGAGATTTTAAATAATCTTTTTGTTTTTGCTGATCTATAGTTGTTATGTAAACATCTGAGTCTTCAACCTTATCAAGAGCGTTAAGAACATTAGTTCTACTGTTTCCAAAAGTAGAGGTTTTAAATTTAGGATCTTTTTTTATTTTTTCTAATTTACTAAGCTTATTTGCTTTAGAGTCTTGACTGTTTATATATAAATTTAAGTATTTTCTTAAATGTCTTTCTTCAGCCAGCTTGTTATCGTCTCCGTATATAGAAGTATTTTCGTATTCTCCTTCTTTTAAATTATTAAAATAATCATCTGCATAACCATTTCTAATTAAAAAGCCTTCAAAATCAATAGGATTTACCCCTATTTCTTTTAAAGCTTTCGAGCCGCCGTAAAAATTATCTACAAAATTAGTTGATTTTTCTTGATTAAAATATAAGTTTTCATATTTTAAATCTAAGTCGTTTTCTAATATAAAACCATCTATAAAACCTTCTGTTGTGCCAATTCCACGCTCTTTTTCAGACTCAAACTCTTTAGTTAAATCTTCAAAAAAATTGTCTGGAACTTGTTTCTTAGGTTTGTCTAAACCTAAAGGATCATCTTGATTGTTAAAGGCAAATATTTGATCTGAACCTTTTAACTCTTGAGACTCTAAAGGTACTTCTGTTTTAGGAGCTGAAATACTAAACTTTTCTTCAACTTCACCCTGATCTATTAAAAAACTATTAGGCGCTACAACACCTGTAGCTCTATTATAGTAATCTTTATCTATAGTATCGTCTGTAGCAAGGTTTTTATCTATGTAATAATCCGTTCTTTGTGTTGAGTTTAAAGGTAATTGTTTTAATATAGCTTTAGTTTTAACACCATCAACATTATTGTCAAAGTCTTGCTGTTCTTTATAGTTTAAAGCTCTTTGATTTATTATGTCAAGGTTTTGACTAGCTATTGCTTCTTCGTTGAACATCGAATATGATGTTCCATTTCCAGAATCTGAACTCTCGGATGCTTCCGGTGTCGGTACTACAGCCGCATCTGTTTCCGCAGCACCGTTTGTCTTTACTTCTTTAACAGGAGTTTCAATTACTTCTTTAACTTCTTGCTGACCCCATTTGTTTTTTATTTTCCATTGTCTAATAAGCTCGGCTTTATTAGGGTTTGAATCTGGAATAGATGCTGTGTATTCTTGTAATTCGTTCATTTAATTTAATTTAAGTCGTTATCATCTAAAAATTTCTGAGCCTTTGCTTTTTTAGCTTCCGCTAAATCAAACACTGCTGCATCTTCCTTAACCGTTGGTAATTGGTTAGTTGTAAATTGTTTTAGATAATTTTTCATAAAGTATTCTTTGTATTTTATTTCAAATAAAACTTTTTTGTCTTGCTGTAGTGGTAAGTCTAGTTCATAAATCCAGCTAGCATCGCCAGCATTAGCGTTCTGAGCCATCTGATCGTCCTCTTCAACACTTGTGTCTTTAGATATATAAACGTTCCAAGCTGCGATTACGTCTTGCTCAGAGCTCATTAAACCAGCAACCTCAGCGTTTATAAAAGGAGTTACTTTCTTTTCTATTTTTTCTAGGTCATACTTAAGTACGTTTCTACCCTTGCCATTACCTAAATCTATAATTTCATAATCAAACGAACCGTCTGTATTCATCATTACATATTCTTCGGTGATTTTAGCGTTTGCTCTTAACTCTCCGTTCTCACCTATCATATCCTGAGCAAATAAACCGATTTCTGTTAACAACCTTAACATGTCTTTGTTTATGTCCGGTGTTGATACGACTAACGAAGTGTCTGATCCTATTAAAGCTCTTAAAGATGAGTTATTGACAACTAAGGGATCTTCTACTTGAATGCTAAAACGAGGATCATAAGGATCTGGCATAGTCTTTGTAAAAGCAGGACCCATAAAAGAAATTTGTTGAGAGCCATCAGGTAATAAATCTAGATAAGCCTGATATCCATCTGTTTTAGAGAAACCAGGTCTAGCCTTCATTAAGCCATTAGCTACTGTGTATTTATAATTATTGTTTGGATCAAAATTAGATTCTTCCGTAACACTAAGCTGTGATATTAGTAATGATAAAAAATCTAAAGAAGCTTGTGGAGATTCTTCTAAGTTTTTTATTCCTGTCAATTCTAAAGCACAGTCTTCAGACATACAGTTGTTTGTTTCTATAGCTATTTTTAGCTTAGCATATGTTTTACCTGCATTTCTATAAGCATTATCTAGTAATTGAAAATTATAGTTACTTGAGCTAGAAACAAAACCTTGGCTATAAGCGATAGCGTTGCTTTCATTAAATTGCTTTAAATAAAGGTTTTGAAATAAGTTTTTGTTTTCCATTTTTAATTTTTATTGTTACCGACTACGCTCCTCCAGCCATTGCGCCAGCAATACCAGAAATTGATCCAAGCATTCCAGTTATGGCGCTTGTTTTATCCATACCCGCTTGTGCCTCTGCTTGTCTAGACGCTCCAAGCATAGCTGCAGTTCTGTCTAACTCTTGCATTTGTCTATTCTCTGTTTGACCAAAAACAAACTGCTTACCAGCCACATCAGCTTGTTGCATTCTTTGACCCTCAGACATAGCTATTCCTTGCATTCTTTTTTCTTCAGCTAATCGCTTGTCTTGCAACTGCTGTTCTCCAGCTGCTCGCTTGTCTTCGTTTTGTTTTTCTTGCATTTCAATGCTAGCTGCAACACCTTTTTTAGATTTTAAAGCAGCCTGAGCTAACGCTGTAGCTCCTCCAGCTCCACCACCTGTGGCTCTAATAGTGTCTAATGTATTTGCTAAAGCTAAATCAGCTTCTTCAATTTTCATCTCAGCTGCACCTGTTGCTACTGATAAATTTGCAAAAGGGTTTGACATTTGAGAAGATAAGTTTGTAGCTAATTCAGACAGATTTGTAATGCCTTCGTAAGGATTTATTATTTCTTGCCTATTAGCTTCTAAAGTATTTAATTTATTTTGCAATCTTTTTCTTTCTTTACGAGCTGCCTCTTCTCTTTTTTTAGCCGCGCTTGAACCAAAAATGCCACCAGCTATAGAAGCTGCTCCGCCGATTACACCGACAACTACCATACTCATATTATTATGTTTTTATTGTTCATATTATTATATTCTTTATAGCTTTCACAAGTAAGCAATTTTTCTAATTTTTCAATATTTTTTATATTGTTTGGATTTGGATGTACGTTTACAAAAACAGAATCTTCAAGAGCTTTTATGACTCTTTTAGATCCAGCTTTAGAATTAACGTATATTGGTGCTTTATATTCACAAGAACCATTCTCTGTGGCTATAATTAAGTGACCATGCATTAAAAACCATGTGTGAGATTTATTGTGTATTTTGCCTATAACCATTCCACCTTTTCCCATTTTCATCTCTCTAATGTAAACTCCATCAGAAAAAGAATGTGTTAATGGAAAAAAATCAGAATTACCTTTAACAACTCCAATGTCAGTATGAGCTAGTAACTCTTCTTCTAACACCACGACTTTATCTCTAAAGTTTTTTATAGCTAATTCGCTCATGTTATATTATTTGATTTATTTTGTACTATTTTTTAAAATACGTTAATATCCATTTGTTGTTGTTGCTGAAGAACTTACCATAAATAGTTTACGTTCTTCAAATTGATCTTCAGGACCTATACGCATAACACATGTTAAGAAATAACCTTTAATACCACTTAGATCTTGACCCGAAAGTATTTCCGCGTTATTAGGCGGTGTTACATTAAACAAGTTTGCTGCGTAAGTATCTTCTTTTAGCTTAAAGTTGTTTACAAATAACCCAGCTTCCATATCGGCTAGTGAGCCATAAAAAGGAACTGCTTGCTCTACAGAAAGAGATGTGTCGGTATTTGTTTTAGCTATTCCTAATCCCCAACCTGAATCTCCTTCATAACTTATTGTCTTAAAGCTTTTAGTTACAGATGGGTTTTGATTTAATACAGTTGTTATACTAGAAATATTGCGTGCTAAATGAAAGTTAGCTCTTTGGGTTCCTTTGTAATGCTGCCAAACTTTTCTATCTTTATAAGTGTAAAAGTTATTTCTAACACTGAAAGATTGATCTGGCTCAAAAGAATACCTACTAACCCATCCGTTAATATTGTCATCAAACACTAGTGTATTATACGAATTAACTGGTCGTAAAGAAAGAGTGTACTGTTTGTTGTGCTGATCCCATCCACCAATTATCTTACCGTTGTCACCAACTCTAGCTAAGTTATCTCTAAAATAATCTATCATACCATATCTAGAGATTTCTTCTAAACCATCTTTAGATAATCTAAGTACTGTGTTTTGAACTCTATCTGTAAAATACTTTCTAAAGCCGTGAATTGCAAAACTTTCTGGATTATTACTTATTCCATATTTTCCAGAGTATGCTCTAATTTGTCCTATAACCAAGTTACCGCTAGTAGTCAAAGGTTGACCCTCAGCAGAGTATATAGCGTCTTTATCTATTAAAGCGTTACTAACTTTTGATTCTTGGAAAATAATTAAATTAGTATCTTCTGAATAAAGCTTTTGTATAGATCCATTTACGGGGTCTAAGCTCCTAGTTATCTCTTCGCCTACAGAAAACTGGTTTGTATTATTTACTCCAGTTCTAGAGTTAAATATACCAGAGTATATCATGGAATTAAATCTATGGTTCTGAGTTATGTCATCTTCTACTATGTAAGCCTTAACGCCTAAGTCAACATCTGTATTGTTGTAACCTCCTCTAATTCTAGATTCTTCTATATACCAATCACTAGCCGGCGTTGATGCGTAAGCTCCAGGTATAAACGTAAAGTCCTGTAAAGGACCAAATCTCAGCTTATCACCAGGCGCTAACGGCGTTACAGTCTGAGGCACAGCGCTGACTGTTATTACACTACCACTGACTGCTGTTACATAAACTTCATTCTGTATTGGGTTTGAAATATTAAATGCGGTTTTAACCAACTGACCAACAGCTGGGGTTCCAGTTTCAGCCGATACCGTTATATCAAGTCCATTTATAGAATCAAAATCAGCTATGCTGTCAATGACATCTACTATTTTATCTAGCTTCTTTATCCAAAAAGAGTTAAAGTATTTTAGCTCGAGTGTTGCTGCCATATTTTATTATTACTTGTTTTTTTATTAATTTAAGCGTTTAGTTCTTGAGCTATTGGGCTTAACCCTCTGTCTCCATCTCTACTAGACGAGTACGGTCCAAGATTAACCACGCTACCGTCTGCATCAAGCCTAACGCTGCCAATTGGCGTTCCTGAAGGCAATGGCATTAAATTATCCCAACTTGTAGGTGGCGCTTCAATACCGCCATCAAACGCTGTTGAGTAGTTTAAATAATTTGGGGCAGGATTTTTTTGGTTATACAGTTTAAATAAAGACTCAGAGTTGTCGTTGTTGATTATACTAAAAACATTCGTGCAAGCTGGATCATAGAAAAATTGACTAACAGTGTTTACTCTACCTACAGTACTGTAAAGAGTTGTATTAGCGTTTTGTGTAAATGGGTTTAATAAATCAGCTGTTCTGCCTATACTTATTGTTGTGCCGCTTGAAATAGAGGATGTTATTTGTTTGCTTAATCTTACTCTATTAACATCTCCACCTACGTTTATAACTGTTGTAAAAGTGTCTACTTGAATACCTGTGACAATTTGATCAAGATTTAAATACGGAGAAATACCGTTAATAGTTATGCTTGCAGCTGTAAAAACTAACTCATCATCTCCAGCCGAAGCTGCCTGAGCTAGTACGTAGTTTTGAAAAGGAACTTTAGCATTGTCTTGTTGAGTTTGATCAAATGGAGCAGTTGTAGTAAACTGAGAACTATAACCCACGGGAAACGCTCCTGGCACTAGACTACTGTAAGTAGGGTTTACGCTGAATTGAGCTGGGTTAGTTGTTGGAGCAAACCTAAGCTCTCCAGTTGCTACAGTGTCATACTTAAAGTTTAAATCTTGAACACCCACCGCCATAGTACCTCCACTTGACTCACCAGTTGGGTACCACACTCCACCAGGAGAATTAATAGTCCCAGGGGCTTGAAAAGGAGTATTTGTAAATCTATAAATAACACAGTATTCACCAGGATTTGCAGTTCCATCTAAAACAAAGCTATCTTCTCTACTTGCCACTCTAGCTTGCTGAGCAGTAGCTTTTTTTTGATCAGAAAATTGCACTTTTGCAAAAAGATTATTTCCACTAGCTGTAGAACCTGTACAAGCATTACCCCAGCCACTTGTTGGCACTGATTTATTAACATCAGAAACCTGAACCCAAGAGGCGCTATTACTTGCGTAATCAGTTTCTCCTGTTTGTAAATCAGTAACTAAACCTCTACGATATATCTTATAATCTAATTCCACTTGACCAGCGCTCATGGTGTTTCTGTTGAAGCTAATACTGCTACTAGACCAATCGCCGTTTGCTATAACTTTATTTGTTATTAACACCTGTCCACTTATTAAGCCTTCTGGTGATAGAGAACCGTTTTGTACTTCTAAATTAATTCCATCTGCAAAAGGCCCACTAGTACTCCATGAGTTGCCGTCTTTATCTAAAGGAACAACGTAATCATTTGAAGGTGGTTCTGGTAATACCGCAGCAGGGGAAATTGAGCTGGATTCATTATTACCCATATTGTTGCTAAGTGGGTCGGTGTTTATATTTATTCCTCTAGGACCCATATAAAGTACTGCAAACTTAACGTTACCAGAAGCACCTGAACTTATCGAGCCACCTAATGTTGTTGGTCTGGCTATTCTATTAGAAACCGTATTTGTTGTACACATTCTTACAACGCCATCATTTCCGCCAGCTGGAACGCACAAACCAAAACCACCCTTACCAAACCCAGTAATCGTAGGATCAAATGTGTATTGGTAAAACCCCTGAGTTGGATCAGTCGTGTTGGGGAAACCTCTATAATTGTAAACATCTCCTCTAAAAATATCAGCTTGATCTATATGAAAACCTCCAGGAGTTTTTTCTTGACCTACAGTTATAACTACAGATTCGCTAACGCAGTCTGTTGATATACTGTTAAACTCATTTGATAAACCGGTTGTTAATGCATCTACGTTATATGCATCAGTTACTCGCACGTTTAAAGTGTAAACACCTATTGGTAGTACGGGAGTTCCAGTTGGAAGGTCTACGGTTATGTTGCCGGATTGATCTATATTGAAGTACTGACCACCAGTTAATATTTCGTAAAATATATCAGACTGAACATTAGCTCCAGATGATTGAAAAGCACCGTTTTTAGCGTTAATAGTTGCAACTGCGCTAGCTTGCTGGTCTATTGTAACGCTGTAGCTGTCACAACCATCTACAATAATAGGTTGTATATTTCCTAACCTACCAGTTATTAGAAGTGTTTCTGTAAGCGTTTGACCTTGAGAGTCAAATGAAACTTCTATATTAAATGTGTAGCTCTGCAAAGTTTCTGCATTTCTATTAAAAACAAAAGGAATACTAGGATTTTCAACAATTTTAAGTCTATACTCACCAGGGTTTGATGGACCTGTTGCTTCTAATTCAAAATCACTAAGACGCGCGTTTGTAGCGCCATCAACAACACTAGTTAATGCAAGGGTAGTAGTTCCAACCAAAGGACTTCCTTGATTGTTAACTGCTGTAAAAGCGTTTGTAACATAAGCGCTATCTGGGTTTCCAGTGCCTGTCCCTGTTTGACTAGGGTCTTGATCTTCAAAATGTCTATAACCAATTGAAGTAAATCCAACAGGTCCGTCGAACCCAGTTAAAACATCGTCGTTTAAATCTGATATCAAACCAGTGGAAGCAGTTTCCCAGAATATTTCTAATTGAGATTTTATAGGTTTTGTTTCGTATACACTTAAGAAGGGTATCATTTGCCCCGTAGTTTCACCAATTGCATTAACTGTTGATATACGAGCAACCAAAGGATTTGACTCTAGTTGGTACAAGTTTAAAGCAGCGGAACCTCTGATGTTTTTTACTCCATTTGCTAGAAAATTCAAATCTGTAGCTGTAGATATAGTGTTTACTGTATCAGCTTTTCTAGATGGATAATACTGTTTGTTTTCCTCTTTAACAAACTCAAATGCAGTTGTTGGATTTGGGTTTCCATATATTAATTGTGGAGGCGTAAATTTTATAGTAGCATTAGTGCCTATGGCATTAAGCTCATTACTTACAACAACAGTGTCTTTTAACCAGTTGTCTGGGTACAGGTCTTTAAGCGCGGTTCCTCCGTCTAAAGCCGTTATAGAGTCACCGGCAGTTATAGCGGCAAGAATTAAAATGCCATCTGATGTTGTTGGATCGTATACTATTTCGTCAGTTTTCTGAGTATTCTGCTCTTCCACACTAGTGCCAAAGAGCATTTGGAAAGTTTGTCCAAAGTTTTCTACCCTACCGTATAGCTCAACGCTACTTCTAAATTGTTTTTGATCTGGACCAACTTCAGTTAAATCTCTGGGTATTTTGTTTATGTTGTCATTTATGAGAACTACATGAGCTGTCTTGTTTATTTCGTTGACAGGAAACGAAGTGGTGTCAACCCCATATTGTGTCACTGACTGAGGGTATATAAATTTTATCAAATCATTTGCTGTTACTGAAACCTGCCTGTCTAATGTGACTGATATGATGCCTGAGCTTGTTGCAACCTCTGTAACAAGTACTGAATCCGCGGTTCCAAAAGGTGCATTAAGGTTTTGAACAGTCATTCCTGTAATTATATTTCGAGACTGATCTGATGGTTGAAAATTTATTATGCTACCTGATGTTACAGAGCTTAGCGCTGGTACTATTTCAGTTTGAATATTCAAAACATTACTACCAGACGTTTGACCTTTAGGATAACCATTTAACATGCCTGGTAAATATGAATTGTAATACTGCTGTTCCTGTTGTTTTACTACAACTTTATAAGAATACCATCCACGCGCGTTTATATTATAAGCAAATCTAGTGTTAGCCGCAGCAGCAGGTTGAGTGTTGTCAAACAAGTACAAAGAGTTAATTTGACCGCTTGTGGTTATAACATAAGGATCTATGCTTGTGCCTGTGCCTGTTTTAGTCAAAACCTCGACGTAGTCTGTAAACTGACCTCTCATGTAACTATCTACTTCTGGCACTTGATTTTGCGTAGGAAACAAAGGATCTAAACTGAAAGTGTAAACGCTGCCGCTTATAGTGGCGGTGTTTGTTATAGCAAACCCTTCACTTGTGCTGATTGGGTTTGCATAAAGACCAGGAGTTCCTGCTTGTGTATTGTCTGAAACTGATATAGGTGTGTTAACTAAAACTCTTAACGCGTTACCAAACCACTTTTTCACGTCTAATTGATCGTCTTCGTAAGGTGAATATATTGTAGACCCGCCAAAAAGTTGACCAGCTGTTGTTACACCGTCATCATTTGAAGAAAGAACTACAGAGGATTGTCTGTTGTATTTGTCCGCTAATATAAAACCTACCTGGTAATTTCTGTTTTGTTTTAAAGTGTGATTTGGATATTCTATAAAGTTTGTAAACTCATCTGTTTTATTTTGAACACTAACGTTGTAGTTTATGGGATCAGGGCTTGTCCAAGCGTCTCTGTAATTACCATATATAACTCTGTTTCCAGAAACTTCTTGAGCTCTTGCTCTAACTGGAACTTTGTCATAAACTCTTACTGTTTGTGCTTCTGGAAGCGTTTTGTAAGGTTTTGATGATTTATAAGTGTATGTAAATATATTTGTATTAGCGTAAACTGAAGATGCTATCTCGTTTGCTGAAATAGTTTTTAAAACACTAACAGTTAGCCCTTCACTTTCTTTGTATAAAATATCTATCTCAGATACATTATAGTCACTTAGAAGTCTAGACCCAGTGGTTGGTAGAGGTATTAAAAGCTCTATATTGTTAACGTTGTTTTCAAACCAATCAACAATTGTACTTCTAAGTGCGCTTTCTTCGTTGCCGTTTATAAAATAGCCTTTTTGCTTAGGTATAAAACATATTTGAGTAAATGGAGCAAATGTAGAATATTCGTTATCGTCATAGCGTATTCTATAACTAAATCTTACGTATCTGCTTTCTAGGTAATCTGGATCACCAGACCAAGAAGTATCGCTTGATGCATCGGTCATTGTAGATGTCAAAAAACTAACGTCTTGATTGTTTATAATTTCTATACCTGAAAAAGTAGAGTTCCCAGTGGAAACCGTGACCTGGTTTGTGACTGCATCTACAGCTGTCACTTGAACATATTCATCTCCTTCAACAGTAGAGCTTATCATAAACATACCAACTGTTATACCTATAACGCTGTCGACTGTAAAAGTAAAAACCAAGGGTGCACTAGATTGGTTTATTTTTGTATCTATCTTTTTAAACAATTGAATAGCCTCTACAGGAGCGTATTTAGCAACTGATATTTGATGCTCTGTTGTATAATATCCTGGTGTAGTAAGAGCTGTATCAATGTTTATCTTTCTTGGTTGATTTCTGTTATCAGTCCAGAATAATAAGTTTTCTATTAGATTAACACCTGTTATAGTGTATTGATTGTTTGTTGCAAGATTTAACCAATAACCTTCAACTAAAACACTAGAGGTTATATTCTCAGAATCATTGAAATCAACAAGTATAATAGAACAATAATTAGTACTAGCCGCGTCGTTTATTTGTGTTTCACTGCTGTCTTCGTAATCTGTTATAAAAAATATTGCTATGTTTTTAGAATCATCTTCTATTTTACCGATACACTTAGCTGTGGCTGGAACATTAAAAGTAACAACAGCAGTATTGCCTAGAACATTTTGAGCTGTACCAACGCTAGAAGATTCAGATTTACCTACAGTTATATTTAACGCATCTCTATATTCGCCAGTTGGAATAAGCCTATCGTCTAAGTCTTTGTTCATTTTAGACTTTAGAAAAGTGTTTTGAAGTTTAGCCATTTAATTTTAGTGTTTAATCCATTTAGATTTACCTCTCATCACTTGAACTATTTCATCAAGTTTAATGTTAGATAATCTTATTTTCGCGTTTCTTAACTTAGCTCTACTATCTTTCTTCAATCTTTGAACAACGTATTCAGGTTGATTAATTCTAGTAGATATAATAGAGTATAGTATGTAAGCATAAAGCGCGTCCTCTGCCATCTTAGGCACCTTAGAATCCATTTCGTAAGCTAAACCATCAGATATGTATTCTAGTACTATTAGTCTATTTGCTAGATTACTAGAAAAAGACATTTTACCCTCTCTATCGTTTAGTGTAAACCAACCATTTGTTTGAGCAAGCTGCGGCTCAAGACCGTATTGTCTACCCCAGTTCCAGCTACCTTCAAATCCGTAAGTATTTTGAAAATCAATAGCTTCGTCTATGTTGTTGAGAAGTTGACCGTTTAGTAAATTGTCATTTGCTTTAGCCCAACGCTCTTCAGTTATCGATGTACCTTCTAGGTTTTCACCAAAGTTATCTTGAGTAGGAACACCTTGAGCATCTTGAATAGGATTTTCGTAGGGGTTTATGGTTAAGTTGTTTGCAGGGTATATAATTCTTTTTACACCAAGTTGGTCTATAAAAGAAACCCTCACATAATTAACATAGTCTTGAGGTAAAACTACACTTAAGCTAGGTGGTATTGTAAGCTCTTGAGACTTAATACTTCTTAATGTATCATAGCTAAATTCTTGAAGTCCTCGCTTAGCGTGAAATATGACATCGGTTCTTTTAGAGTCTTGTATTAGCTTGTGATTACCAACATATCCAACTAAAAAGTTATTTACCACGTCTTTTAATGATAAGTATTCATAACCTCCATAATTATTTTCAACAGTCGTACCAAAAGCGTCTCCATTTCCATAATTACCACCGTCTAGTGATTTTAACTGAACTACGAAATAAGTTCCAATGGCTGGAGCTGGACTAATATTCACAGTGCTATTAACGACCGTGTATATAGTTGTGTATTCCACGAAGCTTCCAGGTAAACCTGTAGGCGAAGTGAATAGCTTAAAGTTATTTAAAGCATAGTCAACGTCTGTTGGATCCCAAGAACCTAATACTAAACTAGTGTTAAAAGTTGTGATAAAAGAACCTGAAGTACCGTCAGCTATAAACTGCTGAGCACCTTGATAATATTGTTGGTTTGTTTCAGTTACTAAGCTCATTTATTTAAGATTTTTCGTTTACGTTGTCTTGTTGCACTTGCTGAGAAGCTACTTGTATTATTGTAGGGTCATTTATGATAACGCCTGAATATAGTAGTATTTTTTGAACTAAGCTAGTTTGTTCTGTTGGATGTAGTTCAAAGTTTACAGATGTAGCAGAGTTATATATGTATTGATAATTTGTAGACTGTGAAGCAGTAAAATTCCACACAGGATTTGTTGGTTTCTTTAAATAAGTACAGCTAATATCTGACTTTATTGTAGTAGGAAAAACACTTATTTGAAAGTCTCTGTATTTATATACTGGAAAGTAGTCGCTTGGTTTTGTTATAGGTGATAGATTCAACTCTAGTAATTCACTAGGTTGAACACCTTGAACTTCTTTTTCGTCTTTATATATTACGGTGCCTAGCTTGTAGAAGTCTGAAGAGTAAGCAGAGACTGTTACTGTGAAAGCTCCTGAAGGAACAACCGCAAGTGTGATAGTTTCATTCGATATAGACCACTGTGAGTCTGATTGCTCAACTCCGTTAAAAAAAACTTTTATTAAACTTGAAGCAACATCAGAAGATGTTATTGTAGCTAACGTGTATGTAACAACAGTTGCGACGGTAGAGAATGTGTCTGATATAGATGGATTTGTCTGTGATGGTAATGTAAAATAAGGTCCTACATAATTGCAAGGGCCTGATTCTTGAAATACAGCTATTTTTTCACGTACGTTTTTAACTCTATCAGAATACTCTGAATCATTATCAGGTATTCTAAGTTGTTGATTTTCAGTTTGAAAATAAGAGTTAAATATATCTAACTGAACTTGAGTGGCTGTTTTGTTAAACTCATCAGGAGTTATGTAACCACGCTGTTCTTTGTTTAGTATCAACAAAACCGTTTGATATACTGTGTTTATATTTATAGCCATTTTTTATTTTTGTTATAATAAAAGGCCCGAGTTAACGAGCCCTATATTAGTATTACCTGTTTTTATAGTTTTTTATCTATAGACTTATAGATTTCTACTCCTTCGTCTGTTTTTAAGAAAGCCGCAAACGCTGAGTAAGGGTTTTCATCAAAAGGAACGTTCATTAATTTTCTA
>Ga0115001_10001033_pt1 | contig 21345 bp, 21 predicted proteins | sample ArcticOcean_MG_C_12_FD_89869 | JGI IMG/M metagenome (GOLD analysis project Ga0115001, IMG submission 89869) | Marine microbial communities from western Arctic Ocean - ArcticOcean_MG_CB8_130 | ecosystem: Environmental > Aquatic > Marine > Oceanic | place: Arctic Ocean: Canada Basin | collected... | reverse complement strand
TGGGAGTTCCCATGTGAAAGTAGGTCATTGCCAGGCATTAACATCTCAATACCCAGCTCGTTGAGGTGGGTATTTTTTTGCCTGAAATTTGGTGGGATACTGGACAGTAAATTAGCTTTAAGCCACATCAAGGCTGCATCATTACAAAGCCGACTGCCATCCTTGGCAGTCTTTTAAGTTTTAATCATAAGCAATACTAATCGATCAGAGCTGTAGTCTCCGAACCATTATTGTGGATTGTTGAGGATATACCGATAGGATCTCCATCTTAGATGATGGCTTGTCCCATGCTACCTAACCAGTTGGTCTTGCCGCCATCGTGATATAAATATACGTGTTTGGCCATTTTATTTTGACTTTTGTGTAGTAAAACGTAGGAAAAAAGATAGATATCTGATGCCCTGATATTTTGTCAAAATTAACAATCAACGTGCTTAGGTTTTTCTGACAGTATTATGATGACGAATGAATTCTTCGGCTTTCGAACAAACAAACAAATAATCTTAGATTTCGTCAAAATAAAAATCTTTGTAGAGTCTTTTGGGCCTGATCTAATTCCTTATCTGGGGTTAATGGAGTTTGAATTTGACAATTAAGACAGGCAATAACATCAAGTTGGCGATAAGAGCCGTCGTCATTGCCAGGCCAGACAGTAATCCAAAATATATCGTCGGTATAAAGTTAGATAGGGCGAGTATGGAAAATCCTAGCACAACGGTCACTGTCGTGTAATACAGTGCATGACCAATGCTATTATGGCTTCGTTTGATCGCGGCCCAGTAATCCTGGTCGATAGCATACTCTTCTCGAAAGCGATGAACGTAATGAATTGAATCGTCAACGCCTACACCGATGCTTATAGCAGATATTGTAATTGTCATGATGTCTAAAGGAATTCCGATCCACCCCATTAACCCGAGGATTAATCCTGCTGCAATTATGTTGGGTACTATAGTGACAACCGACAATTTAACTGCTCGGAACAAAACCATAAACATGAATAAAATAGCAATGAACACTGCACCAATAGTTAAAATCTGGGATTTAAACAAGCTTTGCAATAAATTGTTATAAAGCACCGCCATGCCCGAGATATTAACCTGTTCTGGTTTTAACCCGAGTTCATCGACCAAATGTAATCTAATGGTATCGATTAATTGTTGACGCTTTAGATTTTTGTCTGACTCATAAATACGTATACTAAAACGCAGTTGATTTCCGTCGTCGGACAGATAAGGCGTGATGAGTGACTCTCTCACGCTGTCTGGCAAACGTTTGTAAACGACGGCTAATTTAAAATCATCAAACGGCTCCCCTTCATTTACTGTTTGTAACATTCGCATACCCGTGTTGATTGACAAAACTTTGCCTGTCTCGGGTAAGCTGTCGAGGTAAGCATGAATTTTGGCTATACGAATCAAACCGTAACTATTAAACCAGTAACTAGTCGACGTAATATCACCACTATCTTCGTCCCCGAAGTCGTCTTCTTCAACAAAATCATCTTCATCTGTTAGTATTTCTGCGCTTTGTTTGAATACAGGGGCATCGATAATAATATCCATTGGCGTTGTGCCCCCAAGTTTTTCATCGATTAGACTCATGCCCTGGTAAATCTCTGTGTCTTCTTTGTAATAGTCTATAAAACGATTCTCGACGGATAGCTGCGGTAACCCAGACAAACCTATGCCAGCGAGCACAACAAAGAGTAATAAAGTGGCTTTACTGTGGCTTTGAATAAACTGCGCGATTGATAGCATAATGGCCGCAGTAAACTCTCCGGTTGATACGTGCTTTTGTTTTGGTAATAACATCAATGCAGCAGGAAAAAGTGTAAACGCGAGTACAAATGATATTGAAATACCGATGACCATCATCCAACCGAAATCAATCACAGGACGTATACCACTGACTAGTAATGAACCAAATGCAACCATCGTTGTAACAGCGGTGTAAACGCAAGGTAAAAATTTACTTCGTATGGTTTCACTGACCAGTTCAAATTGTGATGCATTAGGGGTTTGCTCTGACACTTCTCGATAGCGAACAATTAGATGAATTACTAATGACAAAGTGATAATTAACAATAGAGAGATAAAGTTAGAGGAAACAACAGTGACAGGCCAATGCATCCAACCCAGAAAACCCATCATTACCAGTGCACTGGTAACACACGCCACTAGGGGTAAAACAACCCATTGGATGGACCTAAAAGAAACGATCAGAATGAGAATAATAAAGGCTACAACACCGACTCCAAATACTTTTAAATCACTGCGTATATAATCGATTGAATCACTCACTATCATCGGTACACCCCCCAAAAATAGCTTAGCCTCATCACGATGTAAGTCCATAATCGTCCTTACTTGTTTGATCGTTTCGTCCTGACGCAGATTAGCGGCTAGGTTGAGTTGTTTAATACTGTCGGAAATAGTTTGAATTAGAACTTTTTGCTTAGCGCTTAAGGGTTGATTTTCATAAAGTTGGTCACGTAATAGGTTCAATCTAAAAAGCTCAGTATCTGACTTGAGATTAATTTGAAGTGCGGTGGTGTCACCTTGGTCACTAACCAGCAGGTTTTTATAGAGCGGGCTGGTTGTCATTTCTACCTGTGCTAGTCCGATGTCAACGTCGTCGCTTTCTAAAGTTCTAATGCCCTCTGAAATTTCCGTCAGTGTGACTGGTGGACTACTAATAAGGGGGACATCAAGCATGCTAATAACAGACTTAACGTTATCAACTGCTTTCAACTGGTCACGCAATATAGCTATATCGGCGAGTGTACCCTCAGCAAATAAGGGTTTTAGAGGACTATAAGTAACTACTAGAAACTCTTCAGAACCATAATTTTTAGCAATTGAACGAAAGTACTTTAATGCTTCGTCATTCTCTAAGATCAAAGAATCCGACGAAGCATCTAGTTCAAAGTCGGTCGTATGAGCAATAAAGAAGCCAGACACGATCGCAACCATAACAAGTGTCGCTATCGGGCTATTAAGTACCAGTCTATTGAAGAGATTGATTAAAAAAAGTGCCATTTTCCATTACCTAAATTGCTTTATAAGTCTAATAACGACTACTTTTGCTGGCCCATCTTGGCCCAACTATCGCGCAAAGTCATGGTGCGATTAAAGATCGGTTGTTCAATGCTTGAGTGAATGTCACTAATAAAATAACCTAATCGTTCGAATTGATAAGCCAATATATTATCGGTAACGTCGATTGCGGGCTCTAGCTTTGCGTTATTAACAACCACTCGTGACTCCGGATTCAAAGTGGGTATAAAATCATCTTCTGCCGCTGGATTAGGAGTAAGGAACAAACGATCTAATAAATTAACCTTAGCATTAACTGCATGGTTCGCACTTACCCAGTGAATAGTGCCCTTAACCTTTCTGCCATCAGCTGACTTTCCACCTCGGCTATTTGGGTCATAGGTACAAATGACTGAATTAATACTGCCATCTTCATTTCTAATCACTTCTTTACACGTCACGTAGTAAGCAAAACGTAGGCGAACTTCTCGTCCAACCGTGAGCCGGAAGAACTTCTTAGGTGCGTCGTCCATATAGTCATCCTGCTCAATATATAACTCACGTGAGAAAGGAATTTGACGTGTACCGTAATCAGGATTTTGTGGATGATTGGAGCCTGTGACCATTTCCTCATGGTCTTCAGGGTAGTTTTCAATGATTAATTTAATAGGATTGATCACCGCCATACGACGAGTCGAGCGACTATTTAAATCTTCCCGTAACGCATTTTCAAGCACCGCCATTTCGATCATGCTATCCTTTTTAGTCATGCCTATCATGCGACAAAACTCGACGACAGACTGAGGCGTGAAACCGCGACGGCGCATACCTGCGATAGTGAGCATGCGGGGATCGTCCCAACCATCAACGTGTCCATCCCTCACAAGCAGGTTAAGCTTTCGTTTACTGGTAAGTGAGTACTCTAATTGTAAGCGTGCAAATTCGATTTGCCGAGGATGGCAGGGCGGATCAAGTTTATCTAGAATCCAATCATATAACGGGCGATGGTCCATGAATTCGAGCGTACAAAGTGAATGGGTAACGCCTTCAATCGCATCTGACAGTCCGTGGGTGAAATCATACAGTGGGTAGATACACCAAGTATCACCTGTATTATGGTGGGTAACATGACGTATACGATAAATGACGGGGTCCCGCATGTTTATATTGCCCGACTCAAGATCAATTTTTGCGCGCAAAACATGCACGCCATCGGCAAACTCACCTGCCTTCATTTGTTCAAATAATGCCAAATTCTCTTCAGGTGAACGATTACGATACGGACCCGCAATACCCGGTTCTGTCAATGTGCCTCGATTAGTCCTAATGTCTTCTGCGGTCTGACTATCAACATAGGCATCCCCTTGTTTAATTAGCTGAACGGCATAATCGTAAAGTTGACCAAAGTAATCTGAAGCGTGAGGATTCGAGTTCCAGCTAAACCCTAGCCATTCAACATCACGCCTAATGGCATTAATATATTCAACGCTTTCTTTTTCAGGGTTGGTATCGTCAAAACGCAAATTACAATGTCCGCCAAATTCAATTGCAGTCCCAAAATTGAGGCAAATAGATTTAGCATGACCTATGTGCAGGTAGCCGTTAGGCTCGGGTGGGAAGCGAGTAATGACCTTACTGATTTTCTCGTCAGCAATATCGGCGTTAATAGCGTCACGAATAAAATTGGAAGTGTCGGCATCGACAATGGAGGCGTCAGACATGAATAGGGGTTCAGCGATAAATATAAAGATGATATTTTACATGATCTGTGACTAAAGCTGAAAGGCATTGTTTCGCTATGCGTCATGATAAATAGCTCGTTATATATAAGTTTAATGATTAGAAGCTTGATCAAAAGAAAAATTTAGCTCTAAATGATTGAATGAAAGTTTCAGGAAAGAGTAGATTTAAGTTTTTTGATCAACTTGAGTCTGTGAGCAATACAATAACTTGATTTTTGAACCATAAATTACAGTGGAATGGGCGAAAAATTTGATTTACTCTGTCATCGATATATAAATTACTATTGATGCGGCATTATTTTTTTACCCAACTACAACCGTCTTACTTATAAATAATAAAAGTGATATCGTAATGATCGACCAAAAAAAAGTCACCGTAGCCGCGACACAAATGGCCTGTAGCTGGGATATTGATGACAACATAAAGCGTGCAGATGAAATGGTCCGTGCTGCTGCGGCTAAAGGCGCTCAGATAATTTTAGTTCAAGAACTTTTTGAAACCCCTTATTTTTGCATTGAGCAAGATTTCAAACATCTAGACTTAGCCAAGACCCTTGATGAAAGTATCGTTATTCAGCACATGACAAAACTCGCACAGGAATTATCAGTGGTATTACCGGTGAGCTGGTTTGAGCGTGCAGGTACTACCTTTTTTAATTCTGTAGCAATGATCGATGCCGATGGCACTATTATGGGTATTTACCGTAAAACCCATCTCCCAAATGCAATTGGGTACCAGGAAAAGCAGTATTTTAGCCCGGGTAATACGGGCTTTAAAGTATGGGATACGCGTTATGCCAAAGTGGGCGTTGGTGTTTGTTGGGACCAGTGGTTCCCCGAAGCTGCCAGATGTATGGCATTGCAAGGGGCTGAAATATTAATGTACCCAACAGCAATAGGTGATGAACCAGGTGATAAGTCGGCAATGGATTCGATGCAGCACTGGCAGAATGTCATGTGTGGACATGCTGGTGCTAACATTATACCCGTGATTGCTTCCAATCGAATTGGCACAGAGAAAGCCACCACCAATGACATGAAAATGACGTTTTATGGTTCATCTTTTATTTCAGATGCCTTCGGCAATCGAATTGAAACCGCGGATAGAACAACGCAATCAGTCATTACACACAGTTTTGATTTAGCAGCCATAAAACGCTATCGAGAAACTTGGGGTGTTTATCGTGATCGAAGGCCGGATCAGTATGCGGCAATTACCACGTCCGATGGCAAGATATAACGACATTGGTTTTATAAAACTTGCATGATTAATTATGACAGTATTTTAGGGTCATAATATAGCTCATGGGAAGGTTGGGTTATTATAGTTTTAAATTTTGTTGGAGATGTACAAATGGGTGAAAATAATAGTTCTATTAGGCGCGTGCATATTGATGAACGAGCTGAGTGGGAAAAGCTGTGGGTCGCTTACCTAACTTTCTACAAGACTAAACTGGCAGACTCACTGACTGATTTGTTATGGCAAAGAATTCATGACTGCCAACATGAGACTCGATGTTATGTCGTTGAAAACCTCAGCACGAATGGTTTGGTCGGATTAGCACATTATTTCCCCCATACTGAGACTTGGGCTGCCTTACCAGTTGTCTATTTAAATGATTTATTTGTCGATCCTGACAGCAGAGGATCTGGGTTAGGCCGAGCATTGATTAATCAGATAGTGGAAGATGGTAAAAACAGCGGTTGGGGAGAAATATATTGGCACACTGCGGAAAAAAATAATGAAGCACGAATACTATATGACAAAGTAACAGGGGGTGCAGATGGCTTTGTTAGTTATAGAATGGATATTAATAAAAGTGATCTTTGAAATGCTCCGCTACGCTTTAATTCACTTTGTTGAAACGTTCGGAAAGAGGCCAATACCAACAGCTTAAATAAGCACCTAATTCTCCTACTATTGGTTTAAATCATGAGGCATTAAAAATAAACAATAAAGATGATGCAGTCAGGTGAGCACAAGCTTTTCGAGTTATCATATGGCTTTATTGGCCCAAACTATTTCGTGATTATGAATACTAATACTGACACCTCTGACGACAATCCAATCCGTTATCAGCACTATCGAGATCTACCTGCAGAAATGTTTGCTGAATCTATGCCGTCGCAGACCGCTTCACCAACATTAATTGAACTCAATGAGAACCTATTGGAACAGTTAGGCATCGAGTCAAGTTGGTTTGTCAGTCAACAGGCTTTGTCGCTTCTGTCGGGTAATAGTATCAATGAAGATAATCGTCCAATTGCGTTAGCTTACTCCGGTCATCAGTTCGGTAACTGGTCAGCTTTGCTGGGTGATGGTCGTGCGCATATGCTGGGACAGTTAAAGACGGCTGAGGGAGAGTATTTTGATGTTCAATTGAAAGGGTCGGGTCGAACTCAGTTTTCACGTGGTGGCGACGGCCGAGCGACATTGGGTTCGGTGATACGTGAATACTTGCTGAGCGAAGCGATGATGGGTTTAGGTATTCCAACCACGCGGTCGATTGCTTTGTTGACGACTGGAGACACAGTTGCTCGAGAGAAACTAAATCCTGGCGCTATCTTGGTGCGTTCAGCACAGAGCCACTTACGTGTGGGTAGTTTCCAATTTGCTCATGCTAAAACGGCTCACTTAAAATCATCCCAGTCACAACCATCAATCAGTGGCGTAAAAGCGTTAGCTGATTTTACCATTGCTCAACACTTCCCTGAGCTAGAGCAATCGACATCAAAATATCTTGATCTATTGTCTGTGGTTGGTACAAGACAAGCAACGCTCATCGCTAAATGGATGCTTGTTGGCTTTATCCATGGTGTTATGAATACTGATAACGTGTCAATTGTAGGTGAAACCATTGACTTTGGCCCATGTGCGTTTATGGATGAATATAACCCTCAAAAAGTATTTAGTTCAATCGATACTCAGGGTCGTTATGCTTGGGACCAACAGCCAATGATTGCTCAATGGAATTTAACGCGATTGGCCGAGACATTGTTACCGTTGTTTGATGATAATGAAGAAAAGTCAATTGAAATGGCGCAACATCGGCTATCGGAATTCATGCCGCAGTTTCAAAAGTCTTTTCAAACGGGGTTAATGCTTAAACTGGGTTTTTCAGAAAGCAATGATCAAACCCAACAGCTCACTTCTGAGCTGCTATCCGCGATGCAGACAGACGGCGTCGACTTCACTGTTTTCTTCAACAATCTTACTGGGGTAGCGCAAGGTGAATCAAAGCAGGTGCTCATCAACTTGTTTAACGATTTGGACGGCGTATCCAAGTTAGTTGATCAATGGCAGGAACTGCGGGCAAAAGATAGCGATTCCTTATTGATTATGCGACAGGCTAATCCAGTAGTCATTGCGCGTAATCATCAAGTGCAGTTTGCTATCGACGCTGCGGTTGAAAAAAATGACTTTTTACCCTTCAGACGATTATGTCGAGTATTGGCTAATCCTTATCTAATGGATTCGGTTGATGACGAATTAATGAAGCCACCAAAATCTGAAGAAAGAGTCACCCAAACTTTTTGTGGCACTTAATCATTGTTATCTAGGTCAGATAAATTAGAGAACTAATTAAACATAAAATAATAGGAAATATAATGACTGAATCTAAAGTTGACCGAGCTATTTTAGCCGGTGGTTGTTTTTGGGGCATGCAAGACTTAATCCGAAAAATGTCTGGTGTTAAATCAACACGAGTCGGTTATAGCGGCGGTGATGTGCCCAACGCTACCTACCGAAATCACGGGACACATGCAGAAGCAATAGAAATTACGTTTGATCCTGATGTAATGAGTTATCGTCAGTTATTAGAATTTTTCTTCCAAATTCACGATCCATCAACGCCCAATCAGCAGGGTAATGATTGTGGTGTTTCGTATCGGTCTGCCATCTACTTCACCAGCGAAGCACAACAAAAAATGGCAGGTGAGACGATAGCTGATGTCGATGCATCAGGCTTGTGGCCTGCAAAGGTAGTGACTGAGGTTGAGCCTGAGAGCGATTTTTGGACAGCTGAAAAAGAGCATCAAGATTATTTAGAGCACTTCCCAAATGGTTATACCTGCCACTTTATTCGGCCAAACTGGCGGTTGCCAGAACGTGAAATATCCTAATTAGTCTGACCTTGCAAGACTGAATATTTAGTATCAGATGCCCTGAAAAATGAGTGGGTGGTAGTTTTAAAGTGGCTTAATCCAATCGATTACTTTATCTGATAGGTCGGATATAACTCTGTTGGGTTTTTTAACTTTTGGGGTGCCAAGATAGATAAAACCAATAATTTTTTCTGAACTTGCCAGTCCCAATGGCTGGCAAACATTGTCATCGTAGGTATTGTCACCTGTTAGCCATATTGATCCAAACCCGAGAGCATTGTTGGCCAGCATCAGATTATTGGCAACAGCCCCAGCGCAAAGAATTTGTTCAATTTCAGGCACCTTTGGATCATCCTGCAATTTGGCGACTAGGACGACAATAAGAGGCGAGCGCAATGGTTTTTGGCCTTGTTTTTTCAAATAATCAGGATCGACATCTGGTTTGCGTATTGTTACAGCATTAATGAAAACTTCTGACAAAGCCTGGCGTGCTTCTCCTCTGATAGTAATAAACCGATAGGGTTGAAGGTGCTTATGATCAGGAGCATTCATGGCCGCTCTAAAAATTTGTGTAAGCTGCTCATCATTGGGTGCTGGCTCAATCAGCATATTAGCGGGTGTTGATACTCGGTCTAGAAAGTGAAGTGGATTTAGATTGGCCATTTGTCAGCTCGAAGTATTTAGTGCCGTTATTATATAGCTAATCTGGGCTGTTGATTTAAAATAAAATGTTACACTGCAATTTTTAATAAACGTCCTGCCCCGTATTTATGATTCGATATCAGATTACCAGCGATAACCCTACGACCCATTACTTTGACGTCATTATTCAAATTGATAAGCCTGACCCAAAAGGTCAATTGTTGCGGTTGCCTAACTGGATACCGGGCAGTTATATGATTCGGGATTTTTCCCGAAATATTATTGATTTGTCTGCACGATCAAATACAGGTGATTTACAAATCACCCAACAGGACAAATCAAACTGGATTGTCTTTGGTGATGCCCAAGTAATGACTATTGGCTATAAAGTGTATGCCAAAGATTTGTCAGTAAGGGGTGCTCATCTTGATCATAGCCATGGTTACTATAACGGTTCAAGCGTCTTCCTCGAAGTCGTCGGTCACTCAGAGTCACCTTGCGAAATATTAATTACAAAGCCGCCAAGCGTGCAATACCAAAATTGGCAAGTAGCCACTTCATTACCATTTAAGGGTGAATCGAGGTTTGATTTTGGATTGTTTGAAGCACAAGACTACGATGACTTAATCGACCATCCGGTTGAAATGGGTGAGTTTGAGTGTATTAGCTTCAAGGCGTGTGGCGTGCCACATGACGTTATTTTAACGGGACGCTACCAATGTGATGCAGTACGATTGAAGCAAGACCTGACTAAAATTTGTGAACATCATATTCATTTTTTTGGCGAGCCAGCGCCGATGGAATATTACCAGTTCCAAGTGATCGTTGTTGGTGATGGTTATGGGGGTTTAGAGCATCGAGCCAGTACGAGTTTGATGTGTAATCGTGATAGTTTGCCGTTGCCAGGCCAAACCGAAGTGAGCGAAAAATATAGAGATTTTCTGGGTTTGTGTAGTCACGAATATTTCCACACCTGGAATGTGAAACGTATCAAACCAGCGATTTATCAACCCTATGACTTACAGAAAGAAGTCTACACCGAGTTACTTTGGGCCTTCGAAGGTATCACTTCTTACTATGATGACTTAGCTTTACTGCGTTGTGGACTGATTGATGAAAAAGCGTATTTAGAATTACTTTCCCAAACCCTGACACGCGTCGAAAGAGGTTTGGGCCGTAAGCGACAATCGGCATCTGAATCTAGCTTTAATACCTGGACTAAATTTTATAAGCAGGATGAAAATGCCCAGAATGCCATTGTTAGTTACTATGCAAAAGGCTGCTTAATCGCACTGTGTATCGACTTACAGATGCGGATTAAAAGTCAGTCAACCGTTAGTCTCGACAATGTAATGTTACAACTATGGCAGACGACGCGCGATACGGGTAAGGGTGTTGAAGTCGACACGATTCAGGTGCTGATTGGTTCGCTAGTAGGCAGTGAGGTACAGCAGGGCTTGGACGACATGATCTGCGGTCGAACAGACCTACCGGTAGAACAGTTATTATCAGGCTTTGGCGTGTCTTTTAATCGACAGTGCGCCAGTGGACAATCAGATAAGGGTGGACAATGTCTGACGTCTACATCACCACAAGTTGATTTTGGCTGTTTTTTGCAAGAGCGGGACGGTGGACTGCAGTTAATAAGAGCGTCTGAAAAGGGCTCTGTGCAACTGGCGGGGCTAACAGCAGGTGATGTTATTGTTGCGATTAATGGTTTGAAGCTGAACTTGGCTCAGGTAGAACAAAAACTGAAACTTGCGGTTATTAATGATGTTTGGAGTATTCATGCTTTTCGTCGTGACGAATTAAGTGAGTTTCAAGTAACATTGCAAGCATCGGCGGAGACCACCATATCGCTGCGAATTGATAACCCAGAGCAAGCAAAGAAATGGCTGGCTGCTGACTAATAATGGACCAAGTGTTACTGAACCGTTGGATGCTTCAGCTGTGTGGATCGGCAATGTTGGATCTAACCCAAGTGGGTAATTATAGAGCAGACCTCTTGCTTACTATAGATAACCTGGGTGTGGAATATAAACTTGATGGGCAAGTGCTTAGGCTAAGAAAACGAATTGAAATGATCGACATTGATGCGTTGCAGTTGAGCTTGGTTCAACGAGGCCTCAAAACGACGTGCCAGTACCGACTTGAAACAAAATCAACCAATTTAGACGTGATTGCCTTGTTTGATCAAAAAGCCATAACGAGCGTCGCCACCTGTGAAAAACAGACGCATGGCAAAGGCCGAAGAGGCAATCATTGGGTTTCACCTTTTGGTCAAAACATATACTGCACGGTGGGCATTTTAAAAAGTATCAAGCCTGCTAATTTAGGTTTGCTGAGCATTGTCACTGGGTTGGCAATAAGCAAAGCGCTGGACAACTTTGGTTACAAAGCAGTTAAACTCAAGTGGCCCAATGACTTATATCATCAAGGTAAAAAGCTGGGTGGAATACTGATTGAATCGCGTCCTGTAAAAGACGACGAATATTTTTTAGCGATTGGTTTTGGCATTAATGTCGATATGAGCAACGAAGCACTTGCCGCAATTGAGCCCGCGGCCACTTGTCTTAATTTGATGGGAAGTAAGCTATTAACGCGCAATCAAATATTGTTAGAAACCGTTAGTCAGGTGTTAAAAGACATTGCTGCCTTTAGTGATAAGAGTATTTCACAATTGGTGAGAGCATTTGATGAGATTGATGCGTTCAAGGGGATGTCCGTTAAGGTTTTGTCATCAGGCAAAACCATCACTGGCATTAATGCGGGTATTGCGCAAACTGGGCAGTTACAGCTCGAAACAGAACAGGGTATGATGCTTTTTTCTGCCGCTGATATTTCACTTAGACACGCCTGATGTTGCTGCTCGACTTTGGCAATAGTGCGATCAAAGGACAATGGTGGCTCAAGGACAACTTGCAGTCTTCATTTTCTTGTCGGTTGGATGGTCACTGGCAGAATCAATTAAAATCAGTGTTACCGAATATCGAATCAACCGTGAGCGCAACCCGATGTTATTTCGCCTCAGTGGTGGATTCTGACACTGAGGCGCAGTTAATTAATTGTCTGAAAGTGGCTACTGGGATAGAGCATTATGTTCGTCTTACTTCGCAAAAAAAGGCAGCAGGGGTTCTTAATGGATACACTGATCCAAGCAAGCTGGGTGTTGATCGATGGCTAGCCTTGTTAGGTGCGATGGATTTTTCTGATTCAGACGATAAATTAATCATTGATGCTGGCAGTGCGATTACGCTCGACTTGCTGAGCAAAGAGGGCAAACATTTAGGAGGAGCTATTTTGCCTGGGTTTAACACCTCAATAGGCCGCTTTAAACAAGTTATGAATCAGGTTGATTTCGATCACCCCGATATTGACCAAACTGATGATCCAGGCACTTCAACCGAAGCTTGTATCCATATAAACTCTGTTTCACCCATTGCATTAACTAATGTAGCAATGGTTGATCAGTTGATCGCTCGCTGGTTTAAACGACTTTCCCCCGGTGCAGTCATGTTAGTAGCGGGTGGGGACGCCCAGCAGATAAACAGTCATCGACTACACCTGCGCTATGAAATCCCAGACCTAGTGTTTAGAGGCATGCGAAAACAATTGGACAGCCAGCCATGAAGATTTTTTTTAGTCTATTACTCATTGCCAACATCGGCTTTGGCTTGATGCAGTGGTTGCTGCCTTATGAACAATTGCGGTTGCCATCAGAGGCCAAGAAAATCCCGGTTGCTGAAAAATTACAATTACTCAGTGAGGTGGGCCACTCGACGCCTTTAGCAATCATTGAACCCAGTACTAGTGTTAAAACGAATAGTTCTGAGCGTTTATCTCCGTTAGTTGTCGAAGACACGAGTGATAAACGACTATGTTTTACAACGGGTCCCTTTAAAGATAAATCCAAAGCCCTCAAAGTGATTGGACGTTACGCTTCAAACAACATCAGTTCTCAATTAAAGTCGAGTCTAGAAAAAGAATACCTGGGTATTATGGTCTATATTAGTGGGGGAGAAAATCGGCAAGAAGCGGTCAAAAAAGCAGTAAAGCTCGCAAAGTATGGTATTCGAGATTACAGTATTATTAATGAACCGGGCAAATTAAACGTGCTTTCACTGGGTGTTTTTGGCTTAAAGAAAAACGCTGAGCGTCGATCTAACCAACTCAAAAAGCTTAAGTACTCCGTAAAGACTGAAGCAAGATATCGAGAACGCACTATTTATTGGCTTTACCACCAGCAATCAAATGAAAGTGATCTTCAGCCGCTTTTGACTGAGCAAGATAGGAGTAATGGCGTTAGCCAAATACCGCGTCAATGTGCCTGAATGGGCTTTGAATTTGATCGTGTTGGCAATCAGCTAAAATCTTCGAGTTTGGAGGCATAAATTACTTGCCAACCTTGGCCAAATTCACTAGAATTCTGCCCTCTTAATAAGGGCAATTGGAAGAGATAATCTGCCAAATAAATCCTTTTAAAGAATCATGTAAAATGAAAATATTGCCGGCGTAGCTCAGTTGGTAGAGCAACTGACTTGTAATCAGTAGGTCCCGAGTTCGATTCTTGGTGCCGGCACCATTTTCACCCCCCTGTATTATACTTGCTAACTCTTTATTTAGTCTCATTGAGGTTAGATAAAAGTGTAAGAAGCTACATTACACCTAAATAAGTAACGAAATTTCTATTTCATTCCTTCTGTATTCCTAAATTTAAACTATTTATATAAAAAGCTTACTATTATTCGGGCGGTTAAGAACTAACCTCAAGTCACGAGGGTTTGAAGGACGCTAGCTTCAATTTCGATCGATGTTACTGGGTTGAAATTAGTTAAAAGAAGGCGATATTTCTACAGTACTTGATTTTTGATCATGCGTCGCGACAGGTAATATAGAAATTCTCTTATGACTTGAGATGCCCAAGACATATTCACCTCTGCCAAAAAATTCAAGAACCCAAAAGCTCACCCAAGGTTTCTAGAAATAGATGCTATCGATAGCGTTGAGGCCTGTCGAGTTATACCCTACGGAGCTATAGGCTGTTTCATGCCGACGCAAAGCAGTTCATGCAACCGAATATTATTTCACCCTGTTAAAGTATGATACTTTACTCAATTGATTTGATTATTACAGGTTCAAATAAATGAAGGCAATTACATTAACAGGTTTTGGCGACACTGATATGTTGCAATATTCTGATGTTGAAACACCAGCACCTGCGGAAGGTCAGATTCTAATAAAGGTGCAGGCAACTTCGGTGAATCGTCCCGATATTATTCAACGTCAGGGGAACTACCCGGCACCCCCCGGTGATTCAGAAATCCTTGGACTCGAGGTAGCGGGTATTGTCGAGTCCGTTGGTCTAGAAACGGGCATTTATAAAAAGGGTGATCGTGTGTTTGCGCTGGTAGGTGGGGGTGGCTACGCCAAATACGCTGTTGCACTTGAAAGTCATTGTATGCGTATTCCTGACAGTCTTAGTTTTGAACAAGCGGCCTGCATTTGTGAAACCTATATTACGGCCTATCTTAATTTATTTAAACTTGGGGAATTACAAGGCAAACAATCGGTATTAATTCATGGGGGGGGAGGTGGTGTTGCCACTGCGGCCATTCAGTTGTGTAGGGCACTGAGTCCTGAAACCGAAATTTTCGTTACCGCTTCAGCATCCAAAATCGACCGTATTAAACAGCAGGGTGCTAATCACGTTTTTGATTATCGTGAGCAGGATTTTGCAACAGAAATTAAGCTTTTAACAAAAAAACGAGGGGTTGATGTCATTCTCGATCACATTGGCGCCAAATATTTAGAATCCAATCTTAAGTCACTGGCGGTATACGGTCGCCTTATTCTGATTGGTGTAATGGGTGGTATCAAGGCTGAAGTAAACTTGGCAATGGTTATGGTTAAGCGCCAGCAAATTATAGGCTCTGTTCTTCGATCACGATCGATTATAGAAAAAGCCACCATCATTCGACAGTTTGAAACAACGGTTATGCCGTTGTTTGCGAGTGGCGCGATTGAGCCACTTATCGAAGCAAAATATCCATTGAGTGAAGCGTCAAAGGCTCATCAGCTAATGGAAAAGGGCGGGCATTTTGGCAAAATCGTGTTATTACCATAAATACCCTGCAATCTGGTATACTGTATTCCAGATTGCAGGCTTCAGATCTAATTCAAGCGTGTTATTACAACGTTATTTTTCTTTGAAGGACTCTTAATTATGGCTTTTAAAACAATCTTGTTACCCATTCGTGAAAGCAGCACGGCTGACTCGCTGATGGCAACCGCAATTAGTATGGCTGTCCGTAATGATGGTCACTTAGATCTGTTATATGTGCAAAACGAATCAGAGCACATGATCCCATTCAGCAGCATGGGTTTATCTGACAGTATGCGTAAGACTATTATCAAATCGGCTAACGAATCCGCCCATAAAGAAAGCGAAGGATTAAAGCAACGGTTCGCTAATCTCTGCGAGAAATATAGTGTTCCTATTCAATCACGCGAGGAGGGAAATGGAAAAGTGTCCGCTAATTTCTTAGAACGCACGGGCCAACGAGATGAACTAATAGGCTTGTATGGTCGGCTTGCAGATCTGATTATTGTGCCACAACCGATTAAGACCACGCCCCCGCCCAGCTCATTTGAAGCCGCACTCCGAGAGAGCGGCCGACCCGTGTTAATGGCGCAGCGCAATTCTGTTCTTGATATCCCGGGTAAACGCCTCGCAATTGGTTGGAATAGTAGTAAGGAGGCGGCACAGGCAGTCTCATCTATGTTGAACAATTTAAAAAGAGCCGATAAGGTATTTGTTATGAGTTCAGAAAATCGTATGGAGCAACCGGTGAATGCACAGGACGCCTGTATCTATCTGCAACGCCATGGTGTACCCGCCGAGCCCGCACTTTTTAATTCTAAAAATATGAAAACAGGTGAGGCTTTATTAGCAAAAGCAAATGAAATGGAATGTGATCGGTTAATCGTGGGTGGTTATAGTCGTCCAAAACTGAGAAACATTATCATGGGCAGTGTCACGGGACATTTGCTCGCACATGCTAAAATCCCGGTAATTTTCATTCATTAATTAAATCCAAATATAAATATAAATATAAAGGAGTGGAGCAGATAATGACGCCATCTTGATTTGGATAATTCTAAAAGTTCTACGCAGTAACTGATTTTTTAGAGTGCTCAAAATAAAATAATGGCTCGCATTCTACAAAGGTTGAACAGAGAAAAAAATGACAGAGACTTACGTAGAACCAAAATTTTAGCAACTTTGGGGCCAGCAACAGAATCAAATGAAGCACTTGATGCATTAATAAAGGCTGGAGTCGATGTGGTCAGGCTCAATTTTTCTCATGGAAGTGCCGAAGAGCACTTGGCACGAGCGGAAAAAGTGCGTGAGATAGCTAAAAATAACCATCGGCAAATAGCAATTTTAGCTGATCTACAGGGACCAAAAATTCGACTTGAACACTTTAAAAACGGTTCTATCGAATTGAAAAATGGTCGTTACTTTTGCTTAAATATCGATTGTGGTATGAATGATGGTGATCAAAATCAAGTTGGTATTACCTATAAGGCTTTGCCTGGCGAAGTAAAAAGAGGATGTATTGTTTCTTGATGATGCTCGGATCGTGTTGCAAGTTATATTGGTTGATGGAGCGAAAATAAATTGCCAAGTAATTGTTGGCGGAATGTTGTCTGATAGTAAAGGAATCAATCTTAAAGGAGGGGGGCTATCTGCTGAAGCTCTGACTGAAAAAGACAAAGCTGATATTGTTACTGTTGCTCAACTTAATGCAGATTATATCGGAGTTTCTTTTCCACGGCATGCTGATGGCTTGAATCATGCACGACAGTTGTTGCGTGACGCCGGTGGAAATGGTGGTGTGGTCGCTAAAATTGAACGGGCCGAAGCATTAGATAATTCCGAGAAGATTATTGATGCCTCAGACGCTGTGATGGTGGCGCGGGGTGATCTTGGGGTAGAAATAGGGGATGCTAATTTACCCGCAATACAATAGAAAATCACCAAAGTGGCCCGTCATAGAAACTGTGTTGTAATTACTGCAACGCAGATGATGGAGTCGATGTGTGACAATCCGATGCCAACGCGTGCAGAAGCATTTGATGTCGCCAATGCGGTACTTGATGGTATGGATGCGGTGATGATTTCAGCTGAATCAGCAACCGGTTCATTTCTAAGTCAAACGGTTTTAGCCATGTCAGATATATGTCTGAATGCGGAACAGGAGGCTCGGTCGAGTCATTACAATGGCCTCAATGTATACCGGCAATCATCTAAGAGTGCGCGCCATTGCATCGCTTACTGAAACTGGCTCCACGCCACTTTGGATGTCGCGTATTAGTTCCGGTACCCCAATTTATGCTCTGTCACGCCACGAATCAACGAATAGAAAAGTAAGCTTATATAGGGGAGCTTTTCCAGTTTACTTGACCACTATTCATGCTAATCATGCTAAAGCAAACCAAGAAGCGATTGATTTATTAAAAAAGCAGGGTGCGCTTGAAGATGGAGATTTTGTTATTATAATAAGGGTGATTTGATGGGTATTGATGGTGGAACCAACGCAATGAAAATTGTTGAAGTAGGTCAGATGGCAAAGTTTGTTGGTTAAAACTAATGGAATCTTCCTTGTTTGATTAATACAAAACCACATTGATAGAATGCACGGGGGTTATTTTTTAAACGCTGCGGAAATATAGAGTTACTGACCATCACATTAGTTTAGGATATCAAGTGATTTTGTTAAAAATATTTTAGAGTCTATTGTCTAATTAACTGATAATTTTGTAGCGCTCTGCTGCAATTTCGTAAATCCTTTTGATATCTTTCTTGCTCGCCCACCAGAGATTGAGCACTTTCTCCTTTTCTTTCCCCTCTTGATCAAACTTAATCCTTAGTGCGCGCATGTAGGGTTGAATTGAAATAATTAACTCAGTTGGGTAAGTTGATCCACCACAGTGAATACCTTCGTTGTCAAAAATTAATCTAGGTTTTTTAATACTTCGTTGTATAAATTTAACCGCAACAATTGTGGTCAATATAAAAACAATCATGTGCAAAGTCGTTGGTGGCCAGGGCCAGACACCTGAAAAATAAAGCAACATGGGCACAACAGCAATGTTAAGGGCAATTGGAATAAGCTTAGCTTTTCCAGGGTAAAAAACGACTGCTTCTTGTTCATTCATTATGAATCACCGTTACTTTTTGAGGTTGGCTTATTGGCAGATTTATAATCTTATCTGAGATAATTAGAGCCATTAAATATGCTCCTATTATATCAATTCGTAAGCCAGAGGGCTTGTTGAAAAATCAAATAATGGGATATTCTGGAAAAAGAGTTTAACTCTGTGACAATACAGAAGTCATTAGATGTCTTTAATCTTTTACTGCTCTTTATTGGCATTCGCTATTGTTCATCGTTAGTGGGTATAAGCCTTGTAAAATAGGCAGGCTGATAACGTTCGGCTTATACGTCGGGTGACAAGTTATCGCAAAACCTTAAGGTCAGGTTGACCGCTATGTTTATCCAATACAATTACTACTATAACTTGTGAAAATAGCAGGTATAACTCCCATTTATTTCAATTATGGCAAATAAGATTCTATTATAACTTGATTGTATTTCTAACTTAACTTACGCCAGAGGCGCACCATGACTCAATATAAACAAGACATTACTGACGTTGCCGCGTTGTGCAACGTGCAAGGCGATAGTTGGAACGCGATTAATCCCGAATCTGTGGCCCGTATGCGTGCCCAAAACAAATTCCAAACGGGTATTGATATAGCGAAATACACCGCTAAAATTATGCGGGAAGACATGGTTGCTTATGATGGTGATTCATCAAAATATACTCAGTCACTGGGTTGCTGGCACGGATTTATTGCACAACAAAAAATGATTGCGATAAAGAAACACATGGGTACCACAAAGAGTTCTTATATATACCTTTCTGGCTGGATGATTGCGGCGTTGCGCTCTGAATTTGGGCCACTTCCTGATCAGTCAATGCACGAAAAAACGACGGTACCAGAATTGATTGCAGAAATTTACACCTACCTGCGTCAAGCCGATGCACGCGAGCTAGGTGGATTATTTCGTGAGCTTGATGCCGCTCGTGAATCTGGCGATAGCGTGAAGGAAAAAGGAATTCAAAACCAAATTGATAATCATGAAACCCATGTCGTACCTATTATTGCCGACATCGATGCTGGTTTTGGCAACGAAGAAGCAACCTACCTGTTAGCGAAGAAGATTATAGAGGCGGGTGCCTGCTGTATTCAAATTGAAAATCAAGTTTCTGACGTAAAACAATGCGGCCATCAGGATGGTAAGGTTACTGTTCCTCATGAAGACTTCATTGCAAAGATTAATGCGATTCGTTATGCATTCTTGGAGTTGGGCGTCGAAGATGGTGTTATTGTTGCTCGTACCGATTCATTGGGTGCTGGCCTGACTCAAAAAATACCGGTATCTACCGCTGAAGGAGATCTTGCTTCTCAATACAACGCTTTCCTCGAAACCACACCCGTTAACTCGGTTGACGATATTTCTGATGGCGATATGGTGATCAAACAAAATGGTCAGTTAGTTAAACCAGTTCGACTACCGAATGGCCTAGTACGTTTTAAGGAAGGTAGTGGTGAAGCACGGTGCGTACTTGACGGTATTACTGCCCTTAGAAACGGTGCTGACATGCTATGGATCGAAACCGAAAAGCCCCATCTGGATCAGATCGGCGGCATGATTAACAGTATCCGCGAAGTCATCCCGAATGCCAAACTGCTTTATAACAACAGTCCTTCATTCAACTGGACACTTAACTTTCGCCAACAGGTGTTCGACGCATGGAGTAAAGAAGGTAGAGATGTATCAACTTATGACCGTGACGGTTTGATGAGTGTTGATTATGACGATACTGAGTTGGGAACTGCAGCGGATGACAGAATCCGTTCGTTCCAAGCTGATGCCGCTCGTGTTGCAGGTGTTTTTCATCATTTAATCACCCTTCCGACCTATCACACAGTGGCTTTGTCGACTGATACCTTAGCTAAAGATTATTTTGGTGATGAAGGAATGCTGGGTTATGTTGCTAAAGTTCAACGTCAAGAAATTCGCTTAGGGGTCGCCTGCGTTAAACACCAAAACATGGCAGGTTCCGATATGGGTGATGATCACAAGGGATATTTCTCAGGAGCCCAGGCATTGAAAGCCTCGGGTAAAGACAACACCATGAACCAGTTTTAACTGTCTAAATCTGTATGTGAATAAACGACTAGTGGCGGTGCTTTGCATCGTCACTTTATTGTGAGCCTTCTCCCGATTATCGAAAAATACCAATCTAAATACACCTAATTTTGGAAGCGTTTAAATCAGAAGATAAAGGCACTTCTTCACATTATGAATTACAGGTGGCACTATCTCATAACGAAATACTGGCTATGGACCTCATCACAGTTAAATGTCGCAATATGTTTTAATAAAAATAGTTCAAATACTCGAATGACTACTAATTATAAAGAATAAACCGAACGCATAAAAATCTGCGCCCGGTTTATTCATCAAAAGTCTATTGGACAGAATTATCAAATGAAGGTGAATGAACTACCAGCCCGTGGCTTGTTGAACGCCTTTGCCCAATTCAGCTGGTGAGCGAACAGTGAACACACCAACTTTCTCTAACGCGGCAAACTTGTCCGCAGCAGTGCCTTTGCCTCCGGCAATAATCGCCCCAGCATGACCCATTCGTTTGCCTTTGGGAGCCGTCACACCTGCAAT
>Ga0115001_10001032_pt1 | contig 21349 bp, 14 predicted proteins | sample ArcticOcean_MG_C_12_FD_89869 | JGI IMG/M metagenome (GOLD analysis project Ga0115001, IMG submission 89869) | Marine microbial communities from western Arctic Ocean - ArcticOcean_MG_CB8_130 | ecosystem: Environmental > Aquatic > Marine > Oceanic | place: Arctic Ocean: Canada Basin | collected... | reverse complement strand
TTCTTTTGAAGACCGCAGAGGAGGAGGTGGCTTTGACCGCGAAGGCGGTCGCGGTCGTGGAAGTTTTTCTTCTGAAGACCGCAGAGGAGGAGGTGGCTTTGACCGAGAACGAGATCGCGGTCGCGGGAACTTTTCCGAAGACCGCAGAGGAGGAGGTGGCTTTGACCGAGAACGAGATCGCGGTCGCGGAAACTTTTCCGAAGACCGCAGAGGAGGAGGTGGTTTTGACCGCGAAGGCGGTCGCGGTCGTGGAAGTTTTGGTCGTGGAGGCTTTGGACGAGGACGAGGCGATGGTGCAAGACGATTTTCAACCGACGAACAGAGAGAGAAGGAGCCGAGAAGAGAAAATTTTCGTGGAGAAGAAGATTTTGGAGAGAACAGATGGACTGAGTAATTTTCATCATCATCATATATAGTAGAGTAGGTGTGTATTTATGTACTTTAGTAAGAGTGAATGAATAGAAATTACAAAGTGTTGTTACAGGTGTATATAGTATATAATGTAAAAGTAGCGTCGTCCCAAACATCCGCGCTGCTGCTTAAGCCTTTTTAATGCTGTTTCCATCTACAGCCGATCGATCAACGACGATGGGTATTGGAATAGCTTCGTAACCGCCAATTTTTTCTTCACCAAAGTGACTGAACGTAGCCGGGAATATCGCTATTTTATATGAGAAGAAACCAAGCACACTCCATCCAAGGCAGTGCTCTGCTCCAAACGTTTGCACGGCCAGATAACCAAAATATGCAATCATTGAAAATCGCGCAGGCGTCGATCCGATAACGATATCGATACCCCGCTTAACGTTAGCAAGTAAAGATTCTGATGAGATGAAACTGCCACCCTTATTATTATTGTTTTCTTCTTCATTAGAAAAGAAACTGTCGATGCATTTCTCGAGCATTTGCATGTACAATACACCGATTAATCCTCCACTTGCAAATGCTTGCGCGTTTTCGACGTTCCCATTCGTGAATTCAAACGTAAAGCCGGCGGCGATTATGCCCGCGGTGAAACAGAATAATCGCATTTTGTATGCATCGTAATTTTGCAGTGACAACGAGCGCTCGTACTCGATTTGTTCTTTTGATTTTTTCTTCAACATACCGGGCCTTAATTCGAGAGCGCCAGCTTTTACGACGTCGGACTCGTAATATTTCGTTGGAAAACAAATTTGAGTGTCTTCTGGATTTTTATCAAACGAGTTCAAAATCGAAATCGATTCGAGCGTCCATGATTTCACGTGCTTCCCGTCGCAACTTACCATTAACGCAGTAGGTTTCCCAATTTCGCGAGCTCGAAAAGTTATTATGTCAGTTTTACCTGGAAACGTGAAACGTTCATAGCCGTCCGCCGTAAACGCGTCGATGCGTTCCATTAAACATCTGCCGTCCGTGCCTACGATGCAAACGTTCAACGCCAAAGGTGCTTCCCATTCATTGGAAGTTTTCTCGCCAGATTTAACGTGTAAAGTATACGTACGGAATTTTAAATTCTCCTCGTTTTCGTTGTTATTATTTTCGAAGGAGCCGGCACCGTCGTCCTATGTATATATAAGAGCGAGAGAATGAATAACGTGGTGAGCGCGAGCTATTTAAAATCGCCAGGCACCATCAGCATCGAGACACAAAGTTCGAGAACGAAAACGTACGTACTGAAAAAGATGAAGTCGTGTAAACTATCGTAGGCATTTGGAAGAAATCATCATCACCGTTCGCAATCTTCGTCTCTGTTTTCGTTCTTCTTCCTCTGTTACTTGTCTTCATTCGATCATAGCCGCGAGCGTCGTGTTGACCGTTACTTTTTGTAATCAAGCAACGGTTTTTTCTTTGATTGGATTCGAAAGAACTCGTTCTAACGAACGCAGGAGATGATGAAGCGGAGTTAATAATGAGAACCATCGCAGGCCGTCCGCTATGGTTTATTTAAGTCTTTTATGCCGTCCTTTGATCGATCGATCGATTACACAGTTCGTTTCCTATATCAGTATTAACGTGTTCTTTTTTGCTCGTGCTGAGTACAAAAGTAACGAACTTTTCGAGTTTGATTTTTGATTTTGGATTTAGGGTTTCTCTCACAAAGTTGGTCTTATTAAGAATATTTAGCATCACATCACATCGAACAGTTTTACACTTCATCACGCGCATAGATAGTCATACATATCTTTAGTCATCTCTCTCTCTCTCTCTCGAGTTTCGTTTCCAGCATACTCTTCGAGCGCTGTCTTTCAACAAGTCTTCGATACATAAAAAGTTCTTCACGAGACACGATGACTGGTTGAGCTATTATTAAATGTTCAACGAAGACCGTAGTAGTACGACCAATAAGTGCTTATTTAGTAGTACGTTTACTGAGAACAAAAGCAGTACGAGATAGGTTTCGAGTGACTCTGTATTCGCACGAATAGATCCTCGAGTCGAGTCGAGTCGAGTTTTGTCTCGTTTTCGCCGCTGATACTAAAAAAAAATGTGTACCGTAATCAAAACCACGACGTGGTCGTCGTCGTCATCGGTAACACGTCATCATGGTCATCACGAACAGAAAATAAGAACAGAGTTTAGATCAATTAACGGTAGAAATAGGACGACGACGACGACGAGGACGAGGAGGAGGAGTAAAAATGGTGTTAAAATAATCATACTAAGCTCATCGTCGTCATCTGCATCTGCATCTGCATCTGCATCATCAATAACAACAACAACAACAACAACAACAGGAGTTGAAACGGTAGGAGATTATTACTACGAGAATTATAGACCATCGCCGGTTGACCAAGATCTTCTGAATGGACAGCTAATAGTCATCGGTGTATGTTCAATTACCGTTCTATATTGGTGGTTAGTCGTAGTACCGAATGCGAGAATAAACTTGGCCGTGAATAAGAAAACTGGGAAGCTAAAAACGTACCTCGATACTTTAAAGAGAGACGATACCAGAACGCTCGAACGATGGTTTTTCACTGAATGGTTAATGAAAGTAGATCCGGAGACGAAATACTTAATGCGCGATTCAGGAGGAGCTTCTGTCGATGATTTAAGCGATACAGAGGGAGGTGGCGATAAGACGAATGCGGATGATATAGATATTATAATATCTCGAGCGAGGAAAACGCCCGACTTCTTTTCCTTGGATAATCCAGTTCTTGTTACATTTTTAATCACTATTGGTTTTTCAGCATTCATTGGCGTTTTAGGCGAGCTAACTAATTAACAGTTCGAGAGAGAGTTCATAACTAGTTTCACGAAATATTTTCGCTTCTCATGCAGCCATAGATTCGTACGTTGTATTACTCGAGTGGTGGCGAATCTCGCCATAGATTCGTACGTTGTATTTACTCGCGAGCAATTCTTTTAAGGATTTTACGTATATGGCTGAGAAGTGAAAATATGTCATGAAACTAGCTATGAACGGAACGAGAGAGAGAGAGAGAGAGAATGATAGAAAAGCATAACGTCATTATTGATGATAATATAGTAGCAGTGCGAGAAAAAAGAGAAAGTTTTTGTAAATTAGATTATATATTATTAGTAGTAATTAAAATGATGATGGATTATACTGATGGAATTTTAAGGTTACACTCTACACGCAAACACTTTACACAAGAACTGAGATACATACGGAAATATGCGCATGACAGAACATTTTTACTTTTTGCTTTTTTTTCTCTTATTTTATTAGATCGCTCACCCCGCTCGCTCGATAAATTATACACACACACACACACACACTCTCACAAAAAACATCGTAGATTTTTAACGAGGACCAGAGGACGTCTTTTTCGTAGCCTTTGGAGCCGTTTGGGGATGTTTAATAGCAGCTTTTGCGGCCGCTAATCTTGCACCTAACACACGAAACGCCGAACACGAAACGACGTCTAATCCGGATTTATGGAAAAACTCGATACTGCTTTCGTCGCCTCCGTGCTCGCCGCATACGGAGACTTTGATGCTTGGATCCATAGTTCGCGCGCCTTGAACGGACATCTTAATCAGTGCTCCAACACCTTCTTGATCGAGAGAATCGAATGGATCTCTTTCGATGATGCCTTCGGATTTATATCTTTGCAAGAAGGTACTCGCGTCGTCGCGAGAGAAACCAAACGCGAGTTGAGTCAAGTCGTTCGAGCCGAAACTCATGAACGCGGCGCCGCCATCTTCGACCATACTGCCGGCGACGACACACGCGCGCGGAGTTTCGCACATAATACCGATTGGAATTTCGCGAACGTTCGGTCCCAAAACATTCGCACGGTTGACTTCCGGTCGTGATTTGAACGTCTCTTCAATGGTTTGAAAAATCAAACTTCTTTGATTTTCAAACTCGTCGACGGTCGATACCAAGGGAACCATAATCTTACCTTGCGGATGAGCGCCAGTTTTGAGATGTGCGTCAATCATAGCATTCACGATCGCTTTGACTTGCATGGATGTAATTTTCGGTTCGAGGATACCTACGCGACAGCCTCTTAATCCCATCATTGGATTTTTTTCTCGGCGACTCTCGCACGTCTCTCTCAACGCATCCGAGGATGGCAAACTGCACTTTTTCGCCAGATCCGAAGCAAACGCTTCATCTCTAAGTTCGAGTTCTGTTGGCAAGAACTCGTGCAAAGGCGGGTCCAATAAACGAACCGTCACTGGTAAGTCACCAGCTTGCTCGAAAAGTTTTTGAAAATCTTCCTTTAACATTGGCTCCATTTTCGTGTCCAAGATTTCTGCTCTCGACGCGTCGTCTTTGGCCAAAATCATCGACCTTGCCATAGAAACTCTATCCGAAGTCGCCAAAAGCATGTGCTCTGTACGACAGAGTCCAATTCCTTTTGCACCAAAATACATCGCGAGTTTCAACTCGGCCGCAGTATCCGCGTTTGTGAAAACGTCCAAAGATTTTGCCTCTTCGACCCAGTCCATGAACTTCTTCATTTTCGGGTGTTGTTCGTAAACTCCTTCACCTGCGGCGTTCATGGCAACCTTCTTGTTGATGACGTAACCTTCGCCACCATCCAAGGAAATCCAATCACCGGACTTGATCGTCGCGATTAAGTTTTCTTTCGAGATTGATTCGCTTTTGTAAAAATACGCCTCTTTCTTTGCCTCGTTGACTCTCATCGTGGCGACTCCGGAGACGCATGGTAAACCCCAACCACGCGCGACGACGGCAGCGTGCGATGTCATGCCACCGTTTTGCGTCAAAAATCCATTCGAAGCGTGCATACCGGAAACATCCTCGGCTGAAGTCTCGACTCGGCATAAAATAACGCCTTCTTTTGGATTGTTCTTCTTCATCTCCAAAACGTCTTCGGAGGAAAAAGCGACGCGGCCGACGGCGCATCCAGGACTCGCGGCTAAACCAGTTGATATTTTGAAGCTTTCGTACTCTTCTTCGGTTTCTTTAAACGCTGGATGAATCAATTGACTCAAATGGTCCAATTCAACCATGTCAATTGCCTCCGCCTTTGTGATCAAGCCTTCCTCGACCATATCCACCGCGACGTTGATCGCCGCAACGCCGTTACGTTTACCGTTTCTCGTCTGTAAGATGAACAACTTACCAGAGTCGATTGTGAACTCAATGTCTTGCATGTTCTTGAAATGCATTTCGAGTTTATCGAGCGTGTCTTGTAAGCTTTGCGCGACTTCTGGCATTGCTTCAAACAAAGTGGAAATCGGCGACGGCGTACGAATACCTGCGACGACGTCTTCGCCTTGAGCGTTGATGAGATATTCACCAAAGATGATCTTCTCACCAGTATCTGGTCTGCGCGTGAAGCAAACGCCAGTGCCGGAGGTATCGCCCAAGTTCCCAAAGACCATAGATTGAACGTTCACTGCAGTCCCACCTAAAGCGCTTAAACCAGAAATTTCGCGATACGCCTTTGCACGCGGTTTGTTCCAAGACTCGAAAACAGCCTCCATTGCGAGTTTCAATTGAACTCGCGGCTCAGACGGGAACGGCCTGTTCGGATCGACTTTCAAATAAACTTTTTCGTACGCTTCGCAGACTTCCATTAAATCTTCGGCGGTCAAATCGGTATCTTTCTGAACGTTCTTCGCCTCCTTTACGCGATGGATCTCGGTCTCAAATAAACTTCGATCGATTTCGAAAACGACGGCACCGAACATGTCCAAAAGTCTTCTATACGCATCGTACGCAAACCTTCTGTTAGCACCACCATTGGCTTGCGCGATCTTTGCGCAAACCGATTTGTTCAAACCGATATTGAGCACCGTTTCGAGCATTCCTGGCATCGATACGACTGCGCCAGATCTGCACGAGAACAACAAAGGTTCGGCGTCGTCGGAGTCATCGGAGCCAAACTTTTTCCCAAGCTCCTTTTCCGTCTCAGCGATCGCTAATTCGATATCGTCCCAAATCAAATCAACCGCATCCGTGCCCTCAACTCTGCACGATTCATACTATTGTTAAATATTTAGTACACAAAGAAAAGAATAGAAAAAAAAAGCGAGAGTACGTACTCTGTCGCACATCGACGCCGGGATCGTAAACCCAGGCGGAACTGGAACGCCCAATCGCATCATTTCCGCTAACAACGCGCCCCTGTTTCGTTCATTAATAATAAATAATACATTTGATCGTTAATTAAAAATCACTCGAGAGTCAGTGTATGTACTACTACGATACAATATATTTTCTCTACTTTGTGAGCACACACAGGCTTTTTTCATACTCTATTAAGTCAAGGGCTGAAGGGCGTTCTCACTATGGGCCCAATAAATACTTTTATTGGGCAGTAAGGAGCGTTCGGTCTTAAAATGGAACACCAAGGCGAGTTCAAAAAAACAAAAAAAAAAACGAAAACGTGGCCTCTTGAGCACCCAAAAAAACTGGAAAAACGAAACACTGAAAGAACTCTGACGACGTACTTATTGCCTAAGATCTCCTTATCCTTAGCCGATCCATCGCATTGCCTAGAGTTGAACAAATAAACAGCTCGCTCTTTGTTTTCAGATCGACCTGTGGTTGATTTAGTCTTTGCAGGTTCAGCGATGGCTTGGCAGCGCGCGATATCGTTCTTCGGATTTCCCAGGATTCTCGCGCGCCCGGTTTTCTTCGCTCGTTGTTTATGTTTTTGTTGCGAGTTTATTGATAATAAACTCTGCTGCGCGTGTTGTGAATGAGCACGAGCGATCATTTGCGTTCGTTTCTTCTTTCTTTTTGCGTTAAATAGATTATACTATTTTATATGTAGCGTGGTGCCGTTCTTGTTATTTAGTAATGACGTTTCAAGTCGCGGTTTCAGCAGTGGCGGTTAAAATTAAGTTTTTACGAAAATGCGAATAATTTTCGGGATATTTTTTGCACATTTGCACACGTGTCAAAGAAATAATGGTCGCGAGCATCAGGAAAAGCATAATAATAGCAGCAGCAGCAGCAGCAGGGGGGGACCTATGCAAAGAATCAAACAACTGATGATGAACAACAAAAAAAAACAAGTAACCCACTAAACAACAAAACGCAGCACATCATCAGCATCACGAAACACGAATAAGTGAATAAATATAAATATATACATATTAATATTATTATGTTTACTGTACGAACAACGACAACATCAACAACAACAATACAAACAAGAACAAGATCATCATCATCATTATTTGGTAGGAGGCAAAGTAAGGAACAGCGACACTACTGCGATGGACGAAATGGACGAGGAATAGAAACAACTATTTATACAACATCACCATCATCATCACCATCATCATCATCATCAACAACAAGAACAACAAAACTTGATTGTCGCGATGGAACACCATCGACATCTTTATTAACAAATACTACAAATCCTAAGACGATGAAGAAGACGTTTTTTGTATCGACTGCTTTAGCGCTCTCGATGACCATGATCGCTCCATCGACTAATGATTTCCTAAACTTTACTGATATGTTCACTACGCGAGAAGCATACGCGGCGGACGAGGAAGTGGGAAAATGTACGAAAACGTGCGTGAAAGCGTGTTTGGATTTAGCGCCAAAGTCTGGCGAGTATTGCCAGGAAACATGTGCTGATGAATGCGAAGCTATGAAGAAAGATGGCGATACGGGCGATACGAATTTTTCGATGCCGCCGCCGGACGAAGGATTGCAAGGTAACATCAACAAAGTCCTCGATAAGGGAGCTATTTTCTTCGTTCGGTAATAGTTGTAGTAGATGTCGTTGTTATTGTTATCTATAGAAAAATATGTATGTGCTCTCTCTCTCTCTCTCTCTCACGTTTGCGCACCCGTTTATTTCTCGGCCTTAAAAATTTTGATGAGTACAGTAGGTGAAAAATGAAATGCGAAATGATGAAATGAAAGATGAGTCATCATAAACATCACAACTAATTTTGAACACGTCCTTATTATAGTAACACATAAAACACACAACAAATCGTATTGTATTAAACAACAACAACAACAACGACGACAACAACAACAACAACGACAACAGAACAGTATTTTGTATATTAATATTTTTAGTTAAATCATGTTTCGTAAACTCGTTACTGCGACGATATTGAAAAGAACGACAACTTTGAAATCTGGCACATATCCTCTCATGAAAGAAAAGAATTTTGGAGCGCTCGCTTCTATTGCCGAGAAGGAAGAAGAAGAGTACTTCAAGAAAATATCGACGACGACGACGAAGACGACGAAATCATCATCTTTGTCTTTGTCTCCTTCTTTATCTTCTTTATCTTCTTCTTTCGGTGTTCAAAATGTCGGCGAAAAATTCGAAAAACTGAAAACAGTTAAAGGTGGTACCGAAAAGGGTGCCTTGATTCAAAAAACGAGAACGGAGACAGATTTGTTAGGTGATTACGAAATTCCAATCGACGCATTGTACGGCATTGCAACGCAAAGAGCGATTGATAATTATCCAATTACTGGTATTAAATTAAACCACTTTCCGGAGTTCATTCGCGCTCTCGCGTATACGAAGAAAGCCGCAGCGATTGCGAATTTCCGACTCGGTTTAATCGACGAGAACGTTCATCGAGCGATTTCTTACGCGTGCGAAGACTTGATCATTTCGAACGAAAATCATAAGCACTTTATCGTCGATATGATTCAAGGCGGCGCTGGAACGTCAACGAACATGGCAGCGAACGAAATCATCGCGAATTTGGCAAATACGTTCCTAGGCGGGTCAATTGGTACGTACGATTACGTCAATCCGAACGACCACGTAAATTTATGCCAATCCACAAACGACGCTTATCCGACTTCGGCAAAACTTGCGGTTGGGTTACATCATGAGAAATTAGTTAAAGAACTAAAACTTTTAATTAATTCGCTCCGTCTAAAAGGCGAGGAATTTCATACAATAATAAAAATGGGAAGAACGCAAATGCAAGATGCGGTTCCTATGACATTAGGACAAGAGTTCAACGCATTTGCGAGCTCGATCGAATCAGATTTGGAATACTTGCAAAGAAGCGTAAGAGAGCATTTGTTCGAAGTTAACCTTGGCGGCACGGCTATAGGCACGTCAATAACGGCACATAAAGATTTCTCCAAAGAATCGATTAAGGCGTTGAAACGAATGACGAATTTGCCATTCAGAGAAGCGAACGATTTCGTAGAAGCTTCGTCGAGTACGTCTGCGTTCATGCTCTTCTCGAGTGTTTTAAGAAGAATAGCTTTGAAGACGTCTAAAATTTGCAACGATTTACGATTGCTAAGTTCTGGACCGAGGTGTGGTTTTAACGAAATCAATCTACCGGCCGTCGCGCCCGGCTCCTCTATTATGCCGGGAAAGATTAATCCAGTTATTCCCGAAGTGATGAATCAAGTTTGCTTTCAAGTCGTCGGAGCGGATACCGCTATTATGATGGCTTCAGAGCACGCACAATTACAGTTGAACGCTTTCGAACCTTTGATCGTATACAACTTATTGAACTCTCTCGATTGCATGTCTAACGCTTTGAAAGTTTTACGGACGAAATGCATTGACGGTATCACCGCGAACGAAGACGTGTGCGCCGAGAATGTGAAAAATTCCATAGGCATCGTCACAGCGCTCTTGCCAAAAATTGGCTACAAGAAAGCAACTCTCGTTGCGAAAACTGCTTTAGAGACGAATTCAGCCGTTTCCGACGTCGTCGTCATGTTAGGCTTTCTCTCTGAAGAAGAAACGAAGCGAGCGCTTAATATAGAGTCCATGACAGGCGTCGTGAGTGGAGACTCGGTAGAAAAAAGAAAATTGTATCCAAACCGAGGCGTCGATATTGACACGCCGCAGTTATTTTGGTCCTATGCATACCATCAATAATTCATTTAATTGATTGATTGATTGCGTATTGATGCGTACGTGTTCTTGTGTGTATATACTTATGTAAAAACAGAACAACAAACAACAAAACAATAATATCAAACTATTTCGTGAGAGAGAGAGAAGTTTTCGTTCTCAATAGAAGATATCACCATCGCGTGAAATACGCGATAAGCTGTAAATTATTAAAAGTCATCCATTATATATATTTAGACTCATATTATTGATGTTTGTTTTGTTCGTACGCGTACCATATTATTCTTTCTTTTGTCCGCGCGGTCTCTCTCAAATCTAAGCACTCTGCTTCTGTTTTTTTGTTTCCTCGCGCTTTGCACAGCAGGTTTTCGCTTTTTATAAAAAATTCGCGTCGTCGAACGATATAAATAAAATACGTACAGTATATCATCAACAAACTCTGTATCAAAGTATAACAAAACAGAGAGAGAGAGAGAGAGAGAGATAATATTTCGATCATCGTCATCACATAATCATATAAATAAGTAAATAATAAGAAATCACATGTCCTCTTCTCTTTTAAGTCATCAACAATCGTTACAATTCACGTGGCGGCGAACGAATAAGACGAATAGTATTAAAACGAGAATACAATCACAAACATTGACAGTGAATAATAATCAAAAACAACGACAACAAGAACAAGAAATTTTAAGGGAAACGACGAAGAAACTCAGAGACTGCGTGAAGAGAAAAGCACCATCGACTGCGGTCGATTTGTTAGTCTCTTTAGGACGAGACTATGAAATCGCTCCAGACGCTTTAGCGGCTTCGACGTGTATTGCCGCGTGCATTGCTGGGAAAGATTTACAAATGGCCGAGAAAGTATTCGAACAAGTGTTCGAGAACGGCGTTTGTGCGCCAGATGAAATCGCTTGCATTGAACTCGTTAAAGGGTATTTAAGAATCGGCGGCGATAACATGCCTTTATGGACAAAGGCTACGAGTTTATGTACGAAGATGACGAACAAGTGGGGGATTAAACGAACGGCCGTTACATATAACGTTCTCTTGCAATGCTGCGCGGATACGAATGATTTTTCGAGAGCGGAGGAGATTATTGATACGATGTATGACGAAGAAGTAGAACCGACGCAAGAGACTTATAAAGCCGTGGAGAAGCGTCGATCGATTCGATCTTACTTCAAAAAGGTTATAATGTAAAAATGATAAATATAGAGAAAGAAGAATTATAAACTACTAGTACATAGTAATTTATGTGTTGCGTGTTATACTACTTTTGTATATATAGATATGAAAATGTGTGTGTGTGAGTGCGTGTGTTTGCTAACTTGTTCTTTTTTTTGTTTATCTAAGTTTGTTCCCCGAACCTTTAAACGCGTCGAACGCACTGCTTGTTTTGGGCTTTTCAGTAGTTTCCGATAATTGATTTTCCTCCTTTTGTTCGGTTTCTTTTTGTTTCTTCCTTGCCATCGCGGCCGCTCTCGCTCCACCGGCGTTAAACATCACTTTTCCAGCCTGTTTGCGTTCGTTTCTCTCGGCTTCAGATAAAGTCTTTTTCTTTGTTTCGGATTCTGAACCAGATGCGTCGCCTAAAACGCCACCCTCGCGTAATTTTTCCCACTCTTTCGTTACTCTCATGGACGTCGTTGGAAGTTCTACTACAACCGGTTTCGACTCGCCAATTTTCGGTGCTTTACCGTCCAATCGATTAACTTTCCCGGCAAACGCTAAGAACGTATTTTTCTTTGCCTCATCCTCTTTTTCTTCTTCTGTTTGTGTTTGCGCTCCTTCTCCCGCTCCAGCAGCTGCAGTATTTAAAGAAGAAGAGGAATTTTTTTTCTTCACATCGCCAGTTAAATCAATCGTCCCATTATCGTCAATGTCCATGTCGTTCAATTTAGGTAACTCTTGATCGCTCGCGTTGTTTTTGTTCTTCGCAGAGTTCGTTAACGACGACATACTATTATTGTTATTATTCTTACCTAAATAATCAGGTTCTACGTAATCCAACGGCGGTGCGAAATCGACTTCGCAATCTGTCTCTACGACGCATACCCCGTTCGCCGGTTTCGCCTCAACGACGTCGATGAAAAACCTCTTGTTATTATACTCAATCATGAACGTATCGCCGACGGTTAAGCACGTATAGTTCCTTAAACATGTCTCTAACACCGCTTTCGGGTTCGAAATGTTCAAAAAGTCCGACGTTTGTGGTTGTAATTTCACAAACGTACCTTTCGGTAACTTCTTCGATTTCACTTTAATGACCTCTCCCTCTTTCAACTGTAAGTTCTCCATCATCCAATACGGTAAGTAACACACGCCTTCGTCCGCGATGAACTCTAGGACCCCACTGTTCGTTACCCTTTTCACGCGTTCGTTCTCTAACTCGAATAACATCGGGAAGTCTAACTCTTGTTGTGTCTGTGTTATGCGATCTAACGCAGATGGTGGTAATATGATCTTATCCCCTTTATCGCAATCCGCCCTATCAATGAACGAGACTGGATATGCCCTGTACTTCGCCTCGAACGTCGTTGCTCGGTTTCCCCCTCCATGGAATCTTCCGAACATTTTTATGTTATATTGATTTATTAATTATAGCCGTAGTGATTAGTTTACGGCAGCAGAAATTAAAGTCTCTTTCTTTCTTTCTTTCTTTCTTTCTTTCTGTGTGTCCGTGTGATGTAGATATCTATTTATCTATTTATCCAATCCACAGAGTCGTTTCGTTTCGTGAGGAAGAAGTTTTCGTTTTTAGTAAAATGAGCAGCAGGAAAAGTATATCTTCTGATGCCCTATCTGTCTACTAACAGGTTGACTTTACTGCTGATGAGGCATAAAAAGGAACCTGCTCATGATACTGCCATGCTGCCACATGATACACAATAAAGCTCTAATCATTCGAAAGTTCTTGACATCATAATAATCAGTGCTGTATAGCACATATATACTCACTAGTAAAAGCAGGTACTGTCTCATAGTAGTATAGAGTAGTAAATAGGAGGAAGTTAATAGGTATGCCTGGAACGACGACGCATGCGCGATTATTATCTCGATCGAAATCGCAAAAGGACAGAGACCGCGCGCGTGATCACGATCGATTCGCTGATGATGATGATGAGAAAAATGGGACGAGCAACAACGCGCGAATGGCCGCAGGAACATCTTCATCGCAGCGACCGATTTTGGCAAAGAACGGAGCAGAAGAAGAAGAAGAAGAAGAAGAAGAAGAAAAGGGTAAGAATAGTAATAAGGTCGTTAAAGGAAGGGGGAAGAAATTGAAAGGGTTAAGATCGGACGCAATCGATGATGACTGCGATCGTGATACTGTGATGATGGATACTATTACTACGGTCGATCATATCGACGACGGCGATGATGTTAAGCAGACCACTACTGCTGCAAAGAACAATAACAACAACGGGAACAAACAAAGCACTGCTACTACTACTACTACTACTACTACTACTCAACAAGCTAATAATAATAATAATAATAACAATAATAATAATAATAAGAATACGGAAAAGCAAGATAGGTTCGTGATGGAACAAAGGAAGCGAAAGTTGCAAGAATGGAGAGAACAACAGGAGAAGAAGAAGAAAATGAACGAAATCAAAGCAGCCGCGTTATCGGCAGTCGTTGGAAGGAAACGGTTTGAAAGGAAGACGTATATTATTGATGATTTTGATACGGACGAGGAGGAGTATGGAGAGGGAGGAAGCGCTTCGACGTCGACGACGACGACGATGAGGAAGAAGAACGAACAGAAGAAATTTGTCCCACCGATCTTTGATATTAACGATGAAGGAGAAGATAATAATAAAACTAAAAATAATGCAGATAATGATGAAGAAGATGAAGACGATCCTTTAGAGGCGTTTATGAATCTAAACGACGAAGCGATGAACGAAGAACGAGCAAAAGCTGAAGAAAAAGCGAAAGCCATGGCCGATGAAGATAACGAAGAAATGAACGTAAAGAAAGATGAAGAGAACGAACATAAAAGTTTAGAGGAAGAGTTTTTAAGAGCTGCGAAACGAGCGGCGAGAGATATAATTCCAAAAGTTTTAGAAAATGGCGGAAGAGTAGGACCGATGGATTTGAGCGCAAGGATAGAAAATGACGACGTCGACGATGTCAAGAATAATGATAATAATAATAATAAAAAGACTTCATTGAACGATTCCATAAAATTGCAAAAAAAAAAATCAATCATAAGCGTGAGAACGAGAGCACCAGCGTCTGAACAAGCTATTAAAAATGCAAAGAGTAAAATAAAAGTAAAGCCTGAATACGTCGTTAGAGGGTTTTTCGACGAAGATTCAGAAGAGGAAGAAGGCAAAGGTGATGAAAAAGCAACGAAGAAAAAATCAAACGAAGAAGAAGCATTAGCTATATTAAACGATGATAAAGATTATGATAAAGAAGAACTTGCTATGTATGCCGAAAGTGATTCAGACGATGAATGGGCGGCAAAACAGAAAGCGAAAATGTCCAAAGCTGATAAACTCGGCGCCGTCGTGCACTCTGATATTGAATACCCGCCGTTTCGAAAAAATTTCTACATCGAATCGTATGAAATGTCCAAAATGACAAAGGAAGAAGTAAAAGAGCTGCGAACAAAGCTCGAGGGCATAACCTGTCGTGGAAAAAGAGTACCAAAACCGATCAAGTCGTGGAATCAAGCTGGATTGTCAAATAAAATTATGGAACTCATTCGTCGTTCGGGTTTTGAGAATCCGATGCCGATTCAAGCACAAGCATTACCAATCATCATGAGTGGTCGTGATTGCATCGCAGTAGCAAAGACGGGATCTGGCAAGACTTTAGCATATATTTTGCCGATGATGCGACATATAAAGGACCAACCGGAGATTAAAAACGGCGACGGTCCGATTGCGATGATTGTCGGTCCAACGAGAGAATTAGTGACGCAAATTGGGAAAGAGTGTAGGAAATTCGGCAAAACGGTTGGTGTGCGATGCGTTTCCGTCTATGGTGGATCAGGCGTGCAATCACAAATAACTGATTTGAAGAGAGGATGTGAAGCAGTCGCTTGCACGCCAGGGAGAATGATTGATATTCTCACCACTGGAGCTGGGAAAATCACAAATTTACGCAGAATCACGTATTTTGTCTTGGATGAAGCTGATAGAATGTTTGACATGGGTTTTGAACCGCAAATAACTAGAATATTAGCAAGCACGCGTCCGGATCGCCAAACCGTCATGTTTTCTGCGACATTTCCTCGTGCTATGGAAAATATCGCTCGAGCGGCTTTGGAAAATCCAATCGAGATTCAGGTAGGAGGTCGTTCTGTCGTAAATTCAGATATTACGCAGCTCGTAGAGTTGAGAGAAGAAGAGGATAGATTTATTCGCACATTAGAGTTATTAGGAGAGTATTATGAGCAAGGTAAAGTGATCATTTTCGTCGCTTCACAAGATAAATGCGATACAGTATTTAAGGATTTATTAAAGTCTGGTTATCCTTGTCTTTCTTTACACGGCGGTAAAGAGCAAGCCGATCGCGAGTGTACGATTGTTGATTTTAAAACGGATGTTTGTAACGTCCTAGTTGCCACTTCAGTTGCGGCGAGAGGTTTAGATGTTAAGGATGTGAAGCTCGTGATTAATTTCGACTGTCCAAACCATTTGGAGGATTATGTCCATCGCGTGGGGAGAACTGGAAGAGCGGGTGAGAAAGGTACCGCAGTTACGTTCATTTCACGCGATGAAGAGCGTTTTGCTCCAGATCTCGTTAAAGCTATGCGAGAGGCAAAACAACCCGTCCCACAGGATATTTCAGCGCTCGCCGATGCGTTTGCGAATAAAAGAAAAAACAACGAAGTCATGGCAAACGGCTCTGGTTTTGGAGGTTCGGGATTCAAATTCGATCAATCCGAAGCGGATGCTTTGAAGAAGCAAAAACGTCAAGCTGCGAAAGCTGCTGGTTTAGTCGTTGAAGACGATAACGATGACGATGATGAGAACATGAACGACGACGACGATGATGGCGGAGGTGATATGAAATGGGGAGCCGCCGGCATGTCTACGGTTTCTGCAATCGAAGGATCGAACGCAAATGCAGGAGGTCTACTGGCACCTGGACAAGCGAAAGCTTCAACTGCGGTCGCACTAGCTTCTCAATATGGCGCGACACCAGCGCAAGTTGCGCAAGCTGCTGCGAATGCGGTGTTCAAAGAAATGTCAAAAAAAGGTGGCTTAAACGCTCCTGCGTCGGCAGCGGATGCGGATGCTCAAAGAGCGATTGCGCTCGTTGCCGCTGCAAAAGCAGCGGCTGGAAAGATCGCTTCGTCTTTAGGAAAGTCATCATCTGGAAATGATCACGTTATGAACGATCAGCAGGCTTTACGAGATCAGGCCGCAAAGGCTGGTCATGTTGCGGCTGACGCTGCCGCTTTTATGTCATCATCTGTTGCGCAAAATGCAATCATGCTCGCACAAAATACAGCTTTAGCGCACGGGGCTTCAGCTGGTGCCGCAAAAGCTGCTGCATTCGCAGCGGCTTTGAATGCGCAGCATAAAATGTCCACCGGAGGAATGTCTACTGCAAACTTAAATCACTTTGAATCTGAGCTTGAGATTAACGATTTCCCTCAATACGCGAGGTGGAAAGTTACGCATAAAGATCAGTTGCAGCAAATCAACGATTTTACCGGCGCCGTTGTTACCGTCAAAGGTACCTATTATCCTCCAGGACGAGCCATGCCAATGGGTGAGAGAAGGCTGTTTTTATTAATCGAGGGAACAACAGAACGATGCGTGACTGCCGCAAAAGGGCATATTAAAAAGATTATTGAAGGAATTGTCGCTCAGCAGGTACTGCCGGGTGGCGTTGGTGCTGGAACTGGACGATATAAGTTATAAATAATAGATAATAGATAGGAGCATGGTGTTTGCTAAAGCTAAACAAAAGCGTGTAATATAATTAAATTTGACGATTGACTTGTTTTTCACATTTCAAAATTTACAACTACAAATGTAAGGAATCAACCAAAGAACCACCCTAGCAATCCTCCACGCGTTGAAGGCGTCTCAACTTTTTCGTCTTCTTCGCAATCTTCAAATTTCGAACCAGCATCGTCGGATTCTTTGCTGCTGATTGAACCTAAACTCCCTTTCTTGCCCAATCTCTCCGTTCCTGAATTTTTCTTCGCCGCAGCGGCTTTCTTCTTCGATGGGGGTGGTCCCGGCGGCAAAGGAGGTGGATCTGTATTCGTCGCTTCCAACGGAGCTTTCGGGTTACCCTTCTTCTTATTATTCGGCTGTTGCTGCTTTGTTTTTTTCGTTTTCTTATTTGTTAATGTTGTTTGCTGCTGTTGCTCATCAGCGTTCGATTGTGCTGCATCAGTCGCTTCTTCGCTCACTGCCGCATCTGTCGCCACTTTTTCTTTCTTTTTATTATTATTCAACGCGTTTTTCCCCTTCTTTGCCGCCGGTTGAGATTTACCATTTTTCTGTTCTTTCTTATTGTTGTTATCAACGCCCGGTGGAACACCTGGAGGAGGAGGTGGTGGAGCACCTGGTGGAGGACTTGGTGGTTGGCGCATAGGCGAAACGCCTCGCGGCGCTCTTTGTGCAATATCCACTGGTGGAGGTCCCGGAGGCGTTGGAGGCAACGAACCGTTCGAAGCAGGAGGCGTCGATACCTTACCATAAGGAGAAAGCGGTGGTTTTGCCGGCGGCGGTGTTGGAGGTAATGGTGGACCTGGTGGAGTAGGTGGCGGTGCCCCTGGTGGTCTCGGCGGTGCTCCTGGAGGCGGAGCTGGCGTCCCAGGTGGCGTTGCGGCTTGATTGAGAGCGGATTGAAGTTCTCCTACTCTAAACGCGCCACCGTTGCTGTTAATATGCGATGCTCCCCCTCCTGGTGGCTTTGGTGGCGTCGATGTGGGAGTCATAAGATCAGCTCCTCCTTTCGTTTTCGGGGGCGAACTTGCTGCTGTTTGTTTTTCACCATGCGGCGTCCAAAGTTTCTTCTCTTCGCCCGGTTGTCTTTTCAACACCCTCAAACTTTCTGGCAAATTCGCGGATGAAAATATCGGTTCCTTTTCTTCTGGTTTCTTTTTTGGTTTCTGTAAAACTTTCACGTTTCTCTGTTCTAGGTGCTGCGTTTCTCTTTTTTTCGTTGTATCGTATGAATCGTCTCCATCAAAGCTCGCGCGTGCACGTCCTCCAGGCGGCGATTTAGAATAATCCATTTCTTCTTCTTCTCCCCAGTCACCAGTCAATGAAATGTGTAAACTCGCAATTGCTCCTGATACTTCGTGTTGAATTTCTTTCTTCACCGATCGCATTACTACCGATTCTGCTCCATTTTTCGTCGTCGTCGTCGTCGTCCCATTTTCATGAAAATTTTGCTTCGCCCATTGTGGCGGTGGCCCCGGAGGCGGTTGTTGTTGCTGTTGTTCTCTTCGTCTCCAATTATCTGATGAATCTGCTTTCGAAGACGCCGCCGCCGCCGCTGCTTCTCCATTATTATTATTATTATTATTATAATTATAATTATTATTATTATTATTACTTCTCTGTTGTTGTTGTTGTTGTTGTTGTTGTTGTTCATATCGATTATGATGGTTCCAACTGTTCCCGATTTCGTTATGATCGCTACTACTGTTATTATTGTTACCCCAGGACGAACCCGCGCTTACGGGACTTTGTTGTTTCGTTCCCCAACTCGATCGTTCTGATAACATCGACTGCTCGATTGCATGATCGTTCTTATTACCTTCTCCTTGTTCTTTTATACTATTATTATTATTATTATTATTATTCGTATCGTCCTCGATCTGCCTATGCTGCGCTCTGTTCACTAACTTTATTGACGGATCGTTCATCAAAGTAGACGTCGGGTCGTGTTCGAATCTTTGCGACGGTAGGTTTATTGGTTTCGGTGCCGCGACGACGCGGCCTAAGGAGACCATTCTCGACCCTTTGTATTGCCTGTTTGTTCCAATCATTCGCGCGCGAATTCGTTAAATCGTCAGTGAAGTCAGCGAACGAACGTGGTTACGAGAAGATATTTATTGGAAATAACGGCGGCAACACAAAAGTTATTGAAATAAATATTTAACTTCGCGCGTTTTGGAAACTTCCAATTCTTCTTCTTCTTCTTCGCGACGATCTCTTTACTGATCATGAACGAAGAAGAAGAAGAAGAAGATCCGAACGCGCGCGCGTAAAAGAAAACACACACACGCGGACAGATTAAGAGAGAGATTAAGAGAGATCTCTAGTAACTCTCGATTTAATAAACGAGTATTGGCTAAGAAAAGTAAACACGAACGTACTTCCTCTCCGTCGTCATCTCTTCTTCTGCTTCTTCTCTCGGTTCAGACTGGCTCAGATCAGTGTATCGCGGACTACACAACACCGTGCGCTGTATACCGCGCTTGCAAGTAATCGCTGCTGTCGTGCTTTGTTTGATCGATCAGTCGTTCGTGATAAATCAATGCAGGTTCTTCTTCTTCTTCGTTCGTTCGTCACTTACAAGTACTTACAGGGCACGGTGAAAACAGACTGACAGAGAACTAGGGAAACATCAGTATTTGCAGTTACTAGAAGTTACTACTATAGCAGCAGCATGGCAGCATGAGGGGAAAATCGTGCTGGACAAACTAAAATCGTTCCCTAATTTTAGGGTTTAGGGTTTATAATTTAGGGTTTAGGGTTATAAAATTTTTGTTCATTAAACACATCAGCCGCACCAGCAGAGAGTACAGTGCAGTATTGGGGAAACTCACCGCTCTCATATAGTTTGTCTACAAAGCAGCGGCTGAGATCTGCGAATGAAACCAGGGCAGAATACTAACAGAGAGAGAGAGAGAGTAAGAGCTAACTACGTTCAAACAAAACTGCCGTCTTCGTCGATTTTATAGAGAGATTAAGAGAGTAAGAGAGGTGTCGTAATCAGACAGAGAGCTAGTTTCGGTCGGCAATTTGATCTAATTTAAAGAATGATGATGATGATGATGATGTTGACGACGACGAAGACGAAGACGATTTCGATTTCGAGAGAAGGAGTTAGACGCAAGGAACGATCGAATCGATCTTGGGGAGGATTTCGAGCACGAAAAACTATTTTTAATGACGATGATCATAACTGCGAAGGAAAAAAAGCAGCGATGTATAGAATGATGGGACAAGAATCGCAGACCGGGAGATTAGTCATGGCCATCGCGGCCGAGACGTACGGAGGACGAAGGGTTAAGATCATGAATACTACGCAGAAAATGCCTTTTGGAGACGAAGGCGAGAGCGTAATCGAGGGCATGGGCGATGAGTTATTCTTGAAGAGATTTTATTGTTCCAGGAAAGAGTTCGATTTAATCAATGATTTTGATACGAGCGACGTGGATGATACGAATAATACGTACATGTTTTGTCACGAGAACGGTTCGAAACAATTACAAGCTATGGAATCGTTAGCATCGTCCGCGTCTTTGACAAACGCGAAATGCGTCATGCTCTCGAGATGCGGAATCAGTAGAAAACGCGAGCATCCTTTCGCGAAACAAAACGAACCGGTGCAAATGAGAGAAACGGTGAGGATTGGGGCAATGGCATTACAGATTGGAAATGCAATCGGTGAACCAGAAATCGGCGCGTTAGACGCGTTTGAAAAAGCGGAAGAGTTGGCAATTAAAACGTTCGGGAAAGAAAACGTGAAAATCGTTCGTTCTGGCGAGCTGAGAGGAAATAGCGCGTTACTGTTAGCCGATTTGTCCGCTCGATTAGTGGATAACATGTACGACGTTAAATACCAAGATTTATATGTATACAAAGGAGATCAAATGCAAGGATATACGAAACGATTGAACTTAGCGCAGTTCTTGGTCAGGGTCGCCGACGACGACGCCGTTACTCAAATCTCGAACGATTTAAAGGACGTAACTATACTCTCGGTCGTTTGCAAAACGTTACCGATAATTGGAGAGCAAACTATTACGGAACCTACCGATAGGGAAAGGAGGAAAGGGTTCGACATGTCAAAAGGGAAAGCGCCTCCGCCTATTGCGTTCGAAGATATCGATAAACTCTTAGCGAGCGCGTTGTAATTTATTA